>ERZ894217.126-NODE-126-length-51087-cov-19.410821_pt1 | contig 51087 bp, 40 predicted proteins | sample MGYA00380291_ERZ894217 | MGnify/ENA primary metagenome ERZ894217 (study PRJEB32331, sample SAMN06328480) | human gut metagenome | biome: human gut microbiome; feature: stool | host: Homo sapiens | collected 2013-07-05 ...
CCCGCAAAGCCTTTATTTATGGGCTTTTCCGCGATTTTTCAAGCTACTCAAACTCAATCGTTCCCGGTGGCTTACTCGTCAGATCATAGAATATTCTATTCACCCCACGAACTTCATTTATAACTCTGCTCATCACTTTATTCAGAACTTCATACGGAATCTCCGCTGCCTCTGCAGTCATGAAATCAACCGTATTAACGGCTCTAAGAGCTACAGCATAATCATAAGTTCTCTCATCACCCATAACACCAACGCTTCTCATATTCGTAAGTGCTGCAAAATACTGACCAATTGTCTTATCAAGTCCAGCATTTTCAATCTCTTCACGATAAATAGCATCTGCATCCTGAACGATACGAACTTTCTCAGCTGTTACTTCGCCGATGATACGTACTCCAAGTCCCGGTCCTGGGAATGGCTGACGGAATACGAGTCTTTCAGGAAGTCCAAGCTCAAGTCCTGCTTTACGAACTTCATCTTTGAAAAGGTCACGAAGCGGCTCAATGATTTCTTTGAAATCTACAAAATCCGGAAGTCCTCCTACATTGTGGTGAGATTTGATCACAGCGGATTCTCCGCCAAGACCACTTTCTACCACATCCGGATAAATTGTTCCCTGTGCAAGGAATTCAACAGTACCGATCTTCTTTGCTTCTTCTTCGAAGATACGGATGAATTCTTCACCGATAATCTTACGTTTTGCTTCTGGCTCTGTAACGCCTGCAAGTTTGTTATAATATCTTTCCTGCGCATTTACGCGGATAAAATTCAGATCAAACTGTCCTTCTGGTCCGAAGATTGCCTCAACTTCATCTCCTTCATTTTTACGAAGAAGTCCGTGATCTACGAATACACAAGTAAGCTGTTTTCCAATGGCTTTGGAAAGAAGTCCTGCTGCCACTGAAGAGTCAACCCCACCTGACAATGCGAGCAATACTCTTCCGTTTCCAACCTTCTCGCGGATCTCTGCAATTGTATTCTCAACAAAAGCATCCATCTTCCAGTCGCCCACACATTCACATACATTTTTTACAAAGTTGTTGATCATCTTTGTTCCTTCTACTGTATGAAGTACTTCTGGATGGAACTGGATTGCATACAGTTTCTCAGCTGTGTTCTCAGCTGCTGCAACCGGACAGTCAGCAGTGTGTGCTGTAATTTCAAATCCCGGAGCAATCTTTGAAATATAATCAAAATGGCTCATCCAACATGTTGTTGTCTCTGAAACACCCTCAAATACTTTGGAGTCTTTTTTATCAATAATAACTTCTGTCTTACCGTATTCTCTTACATCTGCACGCTCAACTTTTCCACCAAGTACATGAGACATCAGCTGTGCGCCATAGCAAAGTCCGAGAACCGGAATTCCAAGCTTGAACAGTTCTTCTGAATAAGTCGGTGAATCCGGCTCATAACAGCTGTTCGGTCCGCCTGTGAGAATGATTCCTTTTGGATTCATCTCTTTGATTTTTTCAATATCTGTCTTATATGAATAAATTTCACAATATACATTACACTCCCTGACACGTCTTGCGACCAGCTGGTTATACTGTCCACCAAAGTCAAGGACAATCACTAATTCTTTCTTCAAATCTTTCCTCCTGTAAAATCCAATCAAAACTATTTACTTTATTTATATATCTTTTTCTGTTTTTCATTATAGTAGAGGAAGCATTGATTTACAAGTATTTGTTTATGTAAAATAAAATCTTATCCACAATTTCTATTACTATACACGGTAATTATTCCCCTTCTGATCTATCCAGAACAAAAAATGTGCCTCGGCACCCTCTTACGCCTGCGGTGGTCGCTTGCGACACCTACATCGTACACCGCAGTGCGCATTCTATGTATCCACTGTTATGGGTATAATATATCAAAAAAGATGCCGAACAAATGTCCGACATCCCATTTTTATGTTCCATTTTATGCTGCAAATCTTTCTAGCTGTCTTTCAAGTTCTGTGCAATCGTCTGCATACATCTGCAGTTCAATCACGTTATTCAATCCCAGATTCATGATTCCAAGTAATGACTTCGCATCTACTACTGCCCGTCCTCTTCTCATGTCCATGTTAAAGTCAAATTTACATACTGTTTTCAAGAAATCAATGATCTCATCCGGGTGTTTGAAAGTAATGTTCATTGTGCTCATTCTTTTCACCTCTTTCTGCCTTAACGGCTATGAAATCCTTTTCACTTTTCACATATATCATAGCACATTTTTTATATTTAAAAGGGTGAAATTTTTTATAAAAGTGTATTTTTTTAATTAAATATGCCTCTTATTCTCTACTTTTTTCTATAAGCAATATAAAATTACTCCTGATTATGAAATTCCATTGGAGTTACGTCTGTATTCCGTCGGTAAAATTCCTTCCTCCTCTTTAAACACCTTACTCATATATTTGGGATCAGAGTAACCGACAAGCCCCGCAATCTGATTCATCTTATATTTTGTTGTCCTGAGAAGCTCCTTTATTTTTTCTATCCTGTATTTCCTCACAGTTTCTGTAAAATTATATCCTGTCTCCTTCTTAAACTGAGAACTCAGGTATTCTTCCGATACATAAAGTTGGCTCGCTGCTTCTTCCAATGTAATACCACTGTCATATTCTTTTCTTATAATTTCTATTGCTTTTTGGATAAGCGTACTGTACTGCTCAAATTTAGGCTCATATGATATCATCCGTTCCAAGCCTTGAATCGCTTTCTCTATCTGTTTCCAGCTGATGGCATAGGTAATCTGCTGCATAAGACTCAGGATTTTTGTTTCGTCAATCTCCCCGCCATAATTTCTATAATTCAATCCAGCTGCCATGCAAAAACGAATGATACTGTATTTTATTTCTTTTGGAAAATATTTTTCTCTTTTCATTTCCTCACAAACAAGTTGAAATTGTCTGGCAATTCCTTTCTTGTTTTCATCGAAAATCATTTCTCGCATTCGTTGTTCTAATTCTACCGGATAACGCACCGGAACAGCTTCAAATTTCTCAACTGTCTGCTGACAGATTAAAACTCCTCGCGGCTGAAGAAGATTCCATTCCATGAGACTTCCTGCCTGAATCATTGCATCTACCAGCTTTGTCAGCTGTTTTGTCTCTATCCATACACAAATAATTGTCCCCGGAAAATTCCTACATAACCCAGTAACCACATTTTTTTTAAAATATTCTTTCCAGTTCCTTGCTTCACGTACCCGGTAAATGATCAGATACACCTGTTTCCATCGATCCGAACATATAACAGATGCCGAAAATCCACACTCACGTCTACAGATTTCTTCGAGAAATCCACGTATATTTTCCTTCTGCTCCTCGTATTCGTCTGCCATTGAAACCGTAAATAGATATCCCGGATCATCCACTGTAAACCCATATTTCCGGATAGTCATTTCATTTAACTTCTGATTCGATATAATTTCTCCATATCTACAGCTTAACAGAATATTTTCAACAGTAAAAGAAGCCTGCATCCAATATTCATTCCTGATTTTTTCATGAATACGGCTTAATGCCTTCTTAAGCTCCATCGGCCGGAACGGCTGTACTAAATATCCGTCCACCCCCAGATCGATTGCCTGCTTTGCCTGTTGAAAATCTTCATCCTTTGTTATAATAATCACACGGAACTCACGTCCTTCCGTGCGTAATTTTCTCAAAAGATTTAACCCATTCATCCGCGGAAGCCCAATGTCCATGATAACAAGATTTGGCTGCATAACTGTTATCATCTCATATGCAGACTGTCCATTCCCTGCAATCCCCGCCAACTCGTAATTCGGATCTACGCGTTTTAAACCTTTTTTCAGTTCTTCTAATACTTTTTCATCCCTTTCAACGATTGCCACCCGCATTTGAACAGTCTCCTCTCAATGTCCGTGTTTCTGATTGAATATCCTCTTTTATTGTAACATTAACTTCAATAATTGGAAGCATGCAAGTGTAAATATTTTTCTCTGGTAGCGAGCCCTCCCCGGATGTGACGTTCTGATTTGTTGGTGTCTAAAACCTTACGTGTTTCATGAGCCAGTGATGGATTGATCTGAAGCAAGCGCTCTGTAACATCCTTATGCACCGTACTCTTACTAATCCGAAACTGTTTTGCTGTCTGTCTCACTGTCGCATTATTTTCTATAATATAATTTGCAATTTCCACTGCACGCTCCTCAATATATTCTCTCATAGAAAAGCCCCTGCATAGTTTGTTTTTTACAATCTATGCAGGGGCAAATTAATGTATGTCTAATTCCTATTCCATCTATTCATGGAAAACATTATACTATACAACTTAATACTCAAATACTGCCACACCATATCCCGGAAGAGGATATGCAAAGGAATATTTCTGACCATCACATTCCTGTTTCTCTGGCTTGTAAACCAATGGGCGTTCTTCTCCTGATCCGCCGTATTTTGTCTCATCACTGTTAAGAACAAGCTTAAACTGCTTTCTTCTCGGAACACCAACACGGTAATCCGGTCTGTCTACCGGTGTAAAGTTGCATACAAAAAGTAGATTCTTCTTCCCATCCTTTGAATGTCTTGTGAAACTGAAAATACTCCGGAAGATATCATCCTTATTGATCCAGTCAAATCCCTTCGGATCATTATCCAACTCATACAATGCCTTATTCTTCTTATAAAGATGAAGCAAATCTTTATACCAGTTCTGAATCTGCTGATGTGGTTCTTCTGCAAGAAGGAACCAATCCAGTTCTCTCTCTTCACTCCACTCACGAAGCTGTGCGAACTCCTGTCCCATAAAGAGAAGCTTCTTTCCAGGATGTCCCATCATAAATGCATATGCCACCTTCAAGTTGCGGAACTTATCCCATCCTTCTCCCGGCATCTTATTCAACATGGAGCATTTCAGATGAACAACCTCATCATGAGAAAGTACAAGAATATAGTTCTCTGAATATGCATATTCCATAGAAAATGTCATCATATGATGTGCATTTTTTCTGAAATAAGGATCCAGTTTCATGTATTCTGTAAAGTCATGCATCCATCCCATATTCCACTTCAAAGTAAATCCAAGTCCGTCATCCTCAGGAGATCCTGTCACCTTCGGCCATGCTGTAGACTCTTCTGCGATCATCATAACGCCTTTATTTCTTCCGCAAACTACAGAGTTCAGATGTTTAAAGAATGCAATCGCCTCAAGATTCTCATTTCCGCCAAATTTATTCGGAATCCACTGTCCATCTTCTCTTCCGTAGTCCAGATACAGCATAGATGCCACTGCATCTACACGAAGTCCGTCTACATGATAATGTTCAACCCAGAACAATGCATTCGCCAGAAGGAAGTTAGAAACTTCCGGTTTTTCATAATTGAAAACCTTCGTTCCCCAATCAGGATGCTCGCCCTTTCTCGGATCTGGATATTCGAATGTCGGTGTTCCGTCAAAATCTGCTAGACCATGTGCATCTTTCGGGAAATGCGCCGGTACCCAGTCAAGAATAACACCGATATTATTCTTATGAAGATAATTTACCATATATGCAAAATCTTCCGGTGTTCCATAGCGTGCAGTTGGTGCATAATATCCGGTCACCTGATATCCCCAGGAACCGTCAAACGGATGCTCTGCGATTCCCATCAACTCAACATGAGTATATCCCATCTCTTTTACATACTTTGTAATTGCTTCTGCAAACTCACGATATGTATAGAATCCTTCATCTTCTCTTCCGGGATGTCTCATCCAGGAACCCATATGCACTTCGTAAATAGACACTGGTTCTTCTTTGTTATCCCATTTCTCACGAGCTGTCATCCACTTACTGTCTGACCAGTTCAGATTAGAAATGTCTGTAATTCTGGATGCTGTTCCCGGTCGGAGCTCTGCATAATTAGCAAATGGATCTGCTTTATAGATCTTCTCACCCGCCTGTGTCTCTATACAGAACTTATACAAATCCCCTTTCTTCGCCTCCGGAACGAAGCATGTGTATATTCCGAGAGGCTCCCCTCTCTTCATCTTATCTTTCGTCTCATCCCAGTCATTAAACTCTCCGATTACAGAAACGTTTACTGCATGAGGAGCCCATACCGCAAAATATACTCCTCTTTTTCCGTTCTTTGTCACCTCATGGGCACCCATCTTTTTATAAATCTCATAATGATTTCCCTGCCCAAAAAGATAATGGTCAAGTTCTCCGATCTCATAAGGCTGCACTTTCGTCTTCGTGCTATTTTTCTTAACCATAAAGCCACCTCACTGCTCAAATATATTCCTGATTGTAATGATTTAAAAACCATACAATTTCTTATAGATCAAGGCACATTACCGAATCTTTCGATTGGTAACAAAGTTTCATTCTCCCCTTGAACACTATAGTTTTATTATACTTGATACTGTATAAAAAAGAAAGAGAAAATGTATTATTGCACAAAAATAGACAGTCGTTTTACTGACTGTCTATTAATTCTTAACAAATATATGTCATTAAATGTTGAAATCTTTCTCTGAAAGCAGAATTCTGTCGGAAGAATCTGTATTCTTTCCAAATACTCTCTTCACAAGCTTCTTTGCGGAAGCTTTCTGTGAATGAGCGATCGCATCATCCATCACTTCTTTCACTTCTGCTACTGTTACTGCATGATCTTCTCTCTGTAAAGAATCAATCTTACTGTACAGTGCAAGAATTCCCATCTCATCGATTCTGTAACCATTCTCCTGAGCATAAGTCTGTCCAAATGTTACAAGCTCATCATTAATAAAGATTGGCACTTCAAGTCTGGAAGTAAATTTTCTTCTGAATTCTCTGTTGGAAGAAAGAAGTCTGTCCAGTGGTTTTCTCTGCTCTTCAAGAACTACCAAAAGTTCTCCTGTATCCTGCTCCATTGCTTTGTTCAGCTTGGCGAGTGTTTTTTCGTTCATCTGTCCGGCTTTTTCAATGATCAGTGCACCGCCGTATAATTTACGGAAAATGTCTCCGATTCTCTTCTTATTCAGTGACTCACCTGTCACAATTGCAACCTTACCCTGACGGATATCACGCTGCTTCTGAATTGCCTTTACAACATCAACAGCAAGGACTGTCTTTCCATTTCCTTTATTTCCAATAATCAGAAGGTTTCCTGTTCTGGAAGTTCCTTTGCGGTTTGTACAGTTCTTATCCTGCTCAAGTACATCTACCAGCTGCTCACTCATACCACGTACAGGTACGAAATAAGAGAAGAGTTTCTTCTGTTCCTCTGTAAGTCCTGCTCTTGTACCGATTCCGCTCTGTGTTTCAAGATCATAACGACCATGTACAATAAATCCTGTATCAGACATTGCGTCTGCAATCTCATCTAATGGCAATGGTGATGTCTTACCTGTTGCGATCAATTTTGCAGTCTCTTTACGGCTCAATGGTGTCGTCGCAGACATGATATCAATTCCGTCATCTTCATCCGGAATCTCTCTGTCATCCGGTTCCTCACTATGCGCTGGATTCACGCTGAATTCATCTTCAAAATTTGGCACTTCTTCATAAGAATTCAGACCAAGAAGATCATCATCTGAAATCTTATCTTCTGCTGTGAAAAGATCTCTTGGATTAATTACTTCATCATCCTCATCATCTTCTTCATAACCATAGGCATCCAGATCATCATATCCTTCTTCCTCACCGAACAGATCATCATCAGCGTCTTCATAATCATCCGGCAGATCGTCATCAGACTCTTCATAATCATCCAACAAATCGTCATCTGACTCTTCATAATCATCTAAAATATCGTCTTCGTCAAACTCTTCTGCATCATCCCAGTCATACGCATCATAATCTTCGTACTCGTCCTCACCGAGTCTGAGATCATCCGCAAGCTCTCCCATATTTTCATGTGGTTCTTCTTCTACCTCAAGAACTTCTTCTGAACTTACTGTTGCATCTACTTCTTCCTCTTCCGGAATAACACCTTCAATCTCATCAATCAGTTTCTGTATCTCTGGTGATAAAATTGGTTCTTCATTATTTTTATTGTCCATAGTCTTTCTTACTGCTGCTCCTTCTGAATCATCTTCATCATTGACAACTTCAGTTTCTGAGATCAGTTCCTCCACCTCAGACAAATCTTCTGATTCATCTGTCAGATCTTCTGACTCAGCTGCATCTATTTCAAGAATTTCTTCCTCTTCCGGTTCTGCTTCCCCTGCTTCAAGGATTTCTTCCTCTTCCGGTTCTGCTTCTTCTGCTTCAAGGATTTCTTCCTCTTCCGGTTCTGCTTCTTCTACTTCAAGAATTTCTTCCTCTTCCGGTTCTGCTTCTTCTACTTCAAGGATTTCTTCCTCTTCCGGTTCTGCTTCTCCTGCTTCAAGAACTTCTTCCTCTTCCGGTTCTGCCTCTTCTACTTCAAGAACTTCTTCCGATTCTGCTTCTCCTGCTTCTATAGCAACTGCATCTTCTGGGACATCTTCTGAAGTCTCCTCCACTGCCTGTTCTATAAGTTCTTCTTCTGTCTCCGGTTCCGGTATCAGTTCTTTCATCCCTGATGGAACTACTCGTTCTTTATTGGCTTCCTCAGCTTTCTTCTCTTCTGTCAGTTGATTCACAATCTCAAGATCTTCTACATCCTCAATTGCTGCAATATCCTCTTCCAGATCTGTCATATCCGGTTCGACTTCTTCTCCCGGTTCTGCCTGAACTTCCGGTTTCGGATTGAGTAATTGCTGCAGAGCTTCATCTAACCGCATCGTATCTCCAAGTTTCTTCTTGACTGGTTTTACCGGATTCTTACTGACAATCGGTATGGAAGCAGTATCTTTGCTAAGTGTTCTCTTATCTCCACTTGTCTCTACCGTTGCCGGCTGAACTTCTGACTCATCCTCGGAAACTTCTATAACTTCTGCTGTTTCTACTCCTGCTTCTTCCTGATTTTCTACTTCGGCATCCGGCTCTTCTGCCGCTTCCAAAGTAACCGCATTCGTGTCAATCACATCGGAAGTACTGTCGTTCTCCATCACCGGCTGCTCTGTCAGCCCGATTGATCTTGTATCTCCAAGTGCTTCGGCTCCTTCTGACGCAGAATCTTTTTCCTCGTCTTCTCCTAAATAGGAAGCCAGATCCGGTATTTCTTCTGTCTCTGAAGAAAGCTTCTCATATCTGTGATCATATTTCTGCTGCTGCGATGGTGACAATGGCTTATACTGCATCTTCAGTTCCATTGCCTTATAAACATACTTACCCTCGCTGAACCAGAGGATCAGATCATCACACTCTTCCAGACATTCTGTCATCATACCTGCTTCGCGATAAAGCTTCGCCAGTTCATAAGCCCACTCTTCAATATATTCTGCCTTCTTAAATTCCTCCAGAGCCTCAATCTGCTGTTCGATCGGCGCTCTCTGCGCTCTTAAGATCTGATATCTAAGGATATGCCTGTTCGGATCTTTCGGTGCAATCTGGATAAATTCGTCATAATAGTCAATTGCTTCATCTATATTCTTTGTCTTAATTGCAAGAGAACATAACTTATAGATCACCTTGCGGCTTCCTTCAGAACGGCGATATGCAAGATTCATCACATCATAGCTCTTCTGATACTCTTTTGTTTTTTCATAAATATCACTGACATTCATCAGCATCCCTGCGTTACGGACACGCTTCCAGTCAATCAGATCTGCTGCTGCCGCTGCTTTTCTGTATTCTCCATCTTCCATAAGTTCCAGCATCTCTTCTGTCTTTAACTTATATTCATACTTATCCACTGTACTCACCTCATTGTCATTGAAATATTAGTTTTGGTCTGAATGTGTCCATTAGGCACTAGCCGATACTCTTTCATTATTCTACCATATGAGGTCTGTAATGTCAAAAAAATGCACCTTCAATTCCTTTTGAAAGTGCATTTTTAGTGTTATTTAATTGTATTATTATTATAATTTTATATTTTGTATCGGAGATTATTCGCGATTCTACGTTCCTGTGAGACCTTTGTCGTCTGTTATTTTATCACTTGAATGATTTTCATATCCATTCAATACTTTATGTATTAAATCTTCTGTCAAGTCATTCCTGCTTTTATAACAAATCTGAGATTATAACATGTCCTTTCAATGTTTCTTTACACATTTTTCATTCTATGTTATATGCGGTATTTTTATTCAATACATCTATGAGTGATTCATCTTTTTCTCTTTGCTTCCAGTTTCCGTACTCTCCGATCTTTGATCTTCTTTTCTTTCTACTGGACTTTTACGCTTGGCAAAGGTCTCTTTCTTCACAGGAACCTTCACTCATCATACCACTGACATATTGATAAAAATCTGAAACTATACTGTCCATGGGACTGACCTCCTGTTGAGCTTGTATTTTTAATCTAATCAGGCATCTGTTACTTTTGCCTTCTTAGTTAAATATCTTTGGGAGATTTCTTTCTCTCTTTGATGGTTATATAATAACATTCGGCGTCTAATTTGTCAATATATTCATTTGATTTTTTTATATTTTTTATTTATTATCTGCTTTAGTTGTAATTGTCTGAATTTTCAAACATTTCAATTAACAGATTTCTGCTCCAGCCGGCATTTCTTTTTCCGGTGTCATCAGTGCAAGGTTACCTTCTGCATCTTCTGCACAAAGCAGCATTCCCTCTGAAAGTACACCTGCCAGCTTCGCAGGTTTCAGGTTTACAAGAACCATAACTTTCTTACCAACCATTTCTTCCGGTGTGTAATGTGCTTTGATTCCGGATACGATCTGTTTTACCTGGCTTCCAACTTTTACCTGAGAGCAGAGAAGCTTTTTAGATTTCTTTACAGCCTCACATGCAATGATCTCTCCAACCTGGAACTGCATTGCTCCGAACTGCTCAAATGTGATCTCCTCTTTCGGCTCAATGTCGATAACAGCTTCTTCCTCTTTCTTTTCTTCTACCTTCGGATGAAGTTCTTCAACTTTCTTCATAACCTCTTCGAGATCCATTCGCTGGAACAGGATCTCCGGTTTCTCTGTTACATGTCCGTTACCAAGCTGCTCAAGAATCTTCTTGCTTGTAGAAGGCATAAAAGATTCAAGAAGTCTTGCCCCTTCAGAAATGCTCTGGATCAGATTCCAAAGTACTGTAGAAAGGCGATCCTTCTTGGATTCATCTTTTCCGAGTACCCAAGGAGTTGTCTCATCAATATATTTATTGCAGCGTTTGAACAGATTGAAGATTTCTGTAATCGCATCGGCAACGCGGAGGTCTGCCATCTTAGCATCAACTGCTTTAGAAGCATTCTCTACAACTGCTTTCAATTCTGCATCTACATCTTCTACAACACCCTTATCTTCTACTGTTCCGCCGAAGTATTTGTTTGTCATAGAAACAGTTCTGTTTACAAGGTTTCCAAGTGTATTTGCAAGATCAGAGTTCAGACGCTCTACCATCAGCTCCCAGGAAATAACACCGTCATTCTCGAATGGCATCTCATGAAGTACGAAGTAGCGAACTGCATCTACACCAAAGAAATCAACGAGTTCATCTGCATAGAGAACATTTCCTTTAGACTTACTCATCTTACCGTCTCCCTGAAGCAGCCACGGATGTCCGAACACCTGTTTCGGAAGTGGAAGATCAAGTGCCATAAGGAAGATTGGCCAGTAAATTGTATGGAAACGGATGATATCTTTTCCGATCAGATGAAGGTCTGCCGGCCACAGCTTGTTGAACTGCTCTGTACTGTTTCCGTCTGCATCATATCCGATTCCTGTGATATAGTTTGTAAGAGCATCAAGCCATACATATACAACGTGCTTTGGATCGAAATCTACCGGAATCCCCCACTTGAAGGATGTTCTGGATACACACAGATCCTGAAGTCCCGGAAGAAGGAAGTTGTTCATCATCTCGTTCTTACGGGCAACCGGCTGGATGAACTCCGGATGTGTATTGATATGCTCGATCAGACGATCCGCATACTTGCTCATTTTGAAGAAATATGCCTCTTCCTTTGCCGGCTGAACCGGGCGTCCACAGTCCGGACATTTTCCATCTACAAGCTGAGACTCTGTGAAGAAAGACTCACACGGTGTACAGTACATTCCTTCATAATGTCCCTTGTAAATATCTCCCTTGTCGTAAAGTTTCTTGAAGATCTTCTTAACCTGTTTCTCATGATCTTCATCTGTTGTACGGATGAATTTGTCATAAGATGTATCCATCAGATCCCAGATTCTTTTGATTTCTGTTGATACATTATCTACGAATTCCTTTGGTGTGATTCCAGCCTCCTCGGCTTTGAGCTCGATCTTCTGTCCATGCTCATCTGTTCCTGTCTGGAAGAATACATCATATCCCTGGCTTCTCTTGTAACGTGCGATTGCATCTGCAAGCACGATCTCGTATGTGTTTCCGATATGCGGTTTACCTGATGTATAGGCAATCGCTGTTGTTATATAATATTTTGGTTTTTCTGACATTTGTCTGCCTCCTTTTCCCACAATGTGGGATTCTTTTCTCAACTTTCAGTGATTACTAATACGATTTTTTCTGAATTTTCCGGAACATCCCTAGCGGAGCGTTTTTAATATATTAGGAAAGAACCTAATACATTAAAAAACGCCCTCCCAGAGACTTGCATCCCTGAGAAGACGAATCCTACTTTCGTGTTACCACTTCTCTTCGTTCCTTCCTCGCGGAAAGAAACCTCTATGAGTATCTGCACTTTCGTTAGTAAAAACTGCTTTGTTAATCAAAACCACTTTGAATACTACGGCATTTCTCACTGTTGATACTCTTCGCTATAAAGGGCGAATCCCTTCACAGACTAACCCGGATCTTTTTATTCAAGATTGCCGCTTAAACAACTCACTTGCTCACTCTGTTCAGGCTCATCTGCGCTGCTCAGAAGCCATCTTCATCTGTCTTCCATCCATCCCTCTCAACATCCGGCCTGACAGCCTTCAGGACTTTTCTGTAGAATCTGTTACAGACTACTCTCTTCCTCATCGCGTTTCGCTTATCACTGCTTTTCATTCCTTAAAAAGGTTAGCATAACGCGAATAGAATGTCAAGATACACCGCTTGATGATTTCTTTTTCGATTCCTCTGTTGCCCCGGCAGCATTTCCTTTTGCTTTCACTCTTGGAAATGTAATATCTACCCGGAACAAATCTCCGTCCAGATACAGATCAAATGTGCCGCCCTGCATCGTTGTAAGGCTCTTCGCAATGGAAAGTCCCAATCCACTTCCCTCCGTACTTCTGGAAATATCCCCGCGAATAAAACGTTCTGTCAGTTCTTCAGCCTGAATATTCAACTGATGCTCGGAAACATTTTTCAATGAAAATTTCACCTTTGTATCATCTGTTTTCAGAGTCGCATAGACTCTTGTTCCAGGCATTGCGTACTTGGCTGCATTTCCGTAAATATTTTCCAGGACACGCCACATTCTTCTTCCATCGACATGCACAACAGCCGGTTCTGCCGGAAGATCTGTGACGATCGCCAGATTTCTCACCTCGAATTTTTCTTCGAGTTCGCCCTGCGTCTGCTGGATCATTTCCGACAGATCAAGATCCATATATTCCAGCGAAATATTTCCGCTGCTGACTTTCGATGCTTCTACTACATCTTCTGTCAATGTCTTCAGTCTCTGAGCTTTCTCTTCCAGAATATTCAGATAATCCTGAACTTTCGGATCCGCCGGATCTGTCTGTCTTAAGATGCCGACATAATTCAAAATGGACGTCAGTGGTGTCTTAATATCATGAGAAACATTTGTGATCAAATCTGTCTTGAGACGTTCGTTTTTCATTGCCTCAGCAACTGCTTTATTAAGTCCGGTTCCGATTCCGTTGATCATCAATGCAATGGTTTTATTCTCTCCATGCAGTCCGTCAATTGGAATCTGATAACTCATATTTCCGGCAGCAATCTCCTGGATTCCTTTTCTCAGTCGGTTCTTCTCCATCACATCTGCAACCATGTAATAGAATAGCACTGCGTCAGCGATCAGCAGCAGAAGCACCAGGAAGAAATCTCTATCCAAAAGTACGAAAAGCTGAAACAGGAAATAAAGAATCAAAAGTCCTGCTGTTTTCTTTGTAAGCTTCACATCTCGGAATACTTTTCCAAGAAATACTCCCACGCTTCGAAGCAGACTGTTCTCCCACAGACTCTTTGCTTTAATTCTTCTTACCAGACTGAGGTAACCGGCAAAGAAACAAGTAAATGTGAACACTCCATAGGAAAATACACCCACTGATTCTCCGAGACTTAAAGTCTGCATATATACATTTGGAACATAAGATGACGGAATAAATGTATCACTTTCCACAGCCCCATAGGAACTACACAACCCTGTAATTCCATCAAATAAGATATGAATTCCATCGATTCCTGCTACGAAAAAGAAATAACTTCCAATCACCCAGACAAAAATAATAACTGCAGCGGCAATCTCTGTCTTCCAGGAATCGAACTTTAACAAATACAGTTCTTCATCCTGCGGTTTTCTTCCTGCCCCCAATGTCAGCCACACTACTGTGATCAAAAAGAGTAGTCCGCTGAAAATCATAAAATGCAATGCTGCTTTCATATGCGGAATATTATTCTGATACTCAATACTGTTCTGGTAAAATTGATCCTGAATCGGATATTTTGTATCAACCGCAACTGCAAAAACATCTTTCCACTTTGTTCCTCCGGAATAATAACCATAAGAACGAATATTAAGCCATTGATCAGAATAAGATACATTCATATTCGTCTTAAAATCTTTCAACTCCGGATAGATCACCATGTATTTCACAGATTTTTTAGACGCAGAAGCTATTATATTCTCTATGCTATCTCTTACATCCGCATAATTTGCATATTCTGCTTTATTTGTAGTAACTTTCTTCGTCGATTCATCTGCGTACAGATAGGTAAAATTGGTATTTCCCTCTTCCAGATAATCCCAACCGCCTTCATAATCCTGCCAGTCTTCATAGATTGTTTGCAATGCTGTGGCTATATTATCGTAAACCAGCGACAATCTTCCATTTAACTGTGGATTGTTATTTACAACCTGAAGCAGATTATCTGCCTCAACCGGTGCGTATTTCTCTATCAGAGACTGGCCAAAATTCCAGCAGTCTGTATAAAGCAGATCACCATTTTCATCTGTAATCTGAAATGTATAATATCCGGAAGTTGTAAATTCACCTGCCTGCAATCCTGCCAGGAACTGATCTCTGTCCTGTTCGCCCATCTGAAATTGAAGTTTTCCTGCATTTACAAGAGAGAAGAAATCATTCATATAATAGTAGTAATAATTTCCGTCTGGCTTTTGGCAGACGATCACGCCATTCTGTTTGTAAAGATTGTCGTTATCTGTCCCACTGTAAGTTTCGCCCCAGTTCACCAGCTCTTCCATTGTGTACGTGACGCCGGACAGATTCGTCTCAGATATCTTTCCCTTCTTCGACAGTTCCATTACATCCACCAGTTTTTTCGGATTGTAGGCGCCGTCACTTTCAAAAAGATTCTGCAGATAAAGCTTCTCCTGTACATCGTACATGTAACTTTCGACCATCTTGCTGAATTCTTCGGATTCTTCAAAAGACTGTGTATTCATCTTTTGGATCTGTGAAAAACTCATCCCCCCCGCCAGTGTCAGGAGAGAAAGCAAATTTGTCACAAGCAATGCTCCGCTAAGAATCGCCACAACAAGAACAATTGTCCTTGTCACGGTCTTCCTGTACCATTTCTTCATTGTTAATCCTTTCTTATATGCTTTTTTATGCTTTTTCGATTTTATATCCGACACCCCAGACTACTTTCAGGTAACGTGGATCTTTCGGATTGATTTCTATTTTTTCTCTGATATGACGAATGTGAACTGCAACTGTGTTATCCGCACCAATTGCCTCTTCATTCCAGATGGATTCATAAATCTGATTGATTGAAAATACTTTTCCCTGATTCTTCATCAGAAGCAAAAGGATATTGTATTCAATCGGTGTCAGTTTCACAAATTCTCCGTCTACTGTCACCTGCTTGAGATCATCATTGATCTGAAGGCCGCCTACCTTATAAATTGTCTCTTTTGGCTCCTGTGCTGTTCCGCCAAGTTCGTTAAATCTTCTCAGCTGTGATTTCACTCGTGCTACAAGTTCCAACGGATTGAATGGCTTTGTCACATAATCATCCGCACCGATATTGAGTCCAAGAATCTTATCGGTATCTTCTGACTTCGCAGACAAGATAATGATTGGCAGACTGTTCTTCTCGCGGATCTTCAATGTTGCACGGATTCCGTCCAGTCTCGGCATCATGACATCGATAATCAGAAGATTCACCTTCTCCTTCTCCAAAATCTCCAGTGCTTCGATCCCGTCATACGCTTTTAAGATCTGATATCCTTCCTGGGAAAGATAAATTTCAATTGCTTCTACGATTTCTCTATCGTCATCACATACTAATATTTTATACATTTTACATACCCCTCGATAATTGCTGACACCGATAACAGCGCAGCAACATAATTATCACATGATCAAGTTCTAACTATAGTATACATGATACTTGATGGTTTTTAAGAGATAGATTGGAAAAATATTAGAAATTTCTTAAATCGACGATTTAACAATTTAAATACTTTCTATTTCTTGCACATCTTTTGCCAACGTTTTATAATAAGAAACCGTGAGCCACTTTAGAACATAAGCAGAGCTGCACAAAAATGATTGCATTTAATGCTAGAATCTCTTAGTATAGCTGCAATCCATCAATAAAAAGGAGTATAAATTAAGAATGATTGAATTTTTGAAATCCTTCCTCTTTGGAATTGTGGAAGGAATCACAGAATGGCTGCCGATCAGCAGCACCGGACATCTGATTCTTTTGAATCAGTTTGTGAAATTAGATGTTTCCGAAGAATTCTACAGCATGTTTGAAGTTGTGATCCAGTTAGGTGCGATTCTTGCCGTTGTCATCTTATTCTGGAACCAGATCTTTCCGTTTGGTGCACCGGAAGGAAGTCACACTGTCAAACGCCGTCAGTCAAAACATGCACATAGAAAAAAGAAATCCGGAAATGGAATTTTAAGTTATGTGAAGATGGATATCATTATCCTCTGGCTGAAAGTCCTTGTTGCATGTATCCCTGCGATCGTGATTGGAATGCCGTTCAATGATCTGTTTGAGAAATGGTTTTACAATTACCCTTGCGTTGCGATTGCTCTGATTGTCTTCGGTATCGCCTTTATCATTGTTGAGAATAATCACAAGGGTAAACCTGCGAAGATAAACAGTATGGACGAACTTACTTATAAGACTGCATTTTTGATCGGACTTTTCCAGCTGATCGCTGCAATCTTCCCTGGAACATCCAGATCCGGTGCAACAATTGTCGGTGCTTTGATCCTTGGAGTATCCAGAACCGTTGCTGCTGAATTCACTTTCGTACTTGCGATTCCGGTTATGTTCGGTGCAAGTCTTCTGAAGCTTGTGAAGTTTGGCCTGAACTTTACCGGAACAGAGGCAATAATTCTTCTGATCGGTATGGTAACAGCATTTGTTTCTTCTATTATCGTTATTCAATTCCTGATGGGATATATTAAGAAACATGATTTCAAAGTATTTGGATATTACAGAATTGTGCTTGGTATTCTTGTGATACTGTATGCGTTGTTTTTAGCGTAAGATTTAATGATATTTTAAAAACTCCCAATAGAATTTCAACTCAGATGTTTTCTGAAGCGTAATTTTCTATTGAGAGTTTTTTTGTTGGAAACCAGCTTCCTTTTACTTAATATCTTCCTCTATTATACATTCATGTTTCTTCGTTTTTTTATTGTAATTTACTCCTACAAGAAGTATGTTTCCTTTGTATTCCTCTAAACTTTTACAATATTCTTTCTTCTTAATCTGTTCAATTGCACCGTTTGCGCTTTCATTCCATTTAAGTTCTACCACAAGTGCAGGTTTTTCCTGGAATTTTTTTCTAGGAAGAAATACAAGATCTGCAAATCCTTGTCCTCCGGCCAATTCTCTGTGAACAGTGTAAAAGTTTCTTGCAGCATATAACGCAAGTGATATCGTATAACTCAATGCATTTTCATCGTTATATTGCAAATGAGATGTCTCAAAATGTGCTTGTCTTATTCCCTCTGCCACTTGTACAGGACGTTTCTGCCAAATAGCATTCAATGTATCTGCCGAATTTTTCAATGCTTTAGAAACTTCACCCCAATCCGACACGGAAACACTGCTGACGTATTCTGCTCTCACCTCATTATTTGGTATTTTCACTGTTTTATTATCATAGTCATATGCCAGATACCCAAGATGGATTAATAAAGTAAGTACATCATCCTCTGTATGAAATGTTGCCATATCATTTGTAAAACTTCCTGTATTCACTGGAACACTTTCCCCGGCGATCATGCTTAACACGTCATCTCGCAATCCTTCAAAATTCATATCAATGTACATTTTTAAAGCTTCAAATGTTTCTGTCTGATTCCAGTAATTTCCAAATTTCCCAAATCGCATGCAGCTCACTACTGAACGTGGACTATAAACAGAAGGTGCTCCTTCAAAAGAATATCCGTCATACCAGCTTTTTAGCTCCTGCATGTCCATGCCATATCGTTCACACAGCTCGCTTACTTCTTCTTCTGTAAATCCGACATATTTCGCCAATGGTCCCGGATCAATCATGGAAAATTCATCAAACATATTCAACGCTGAATGTGTTCCATATTTTTTTATTGGAAGAATTCCTGTCATATAAGCAAGTGCGACATATCCTTTGTCTTTCAACAAATCTCTTAGAAAATCCAAATACTTTTCCTGCGCTTTTTTATCTGTTATATACTCTCTGAAAATGCAGTCCCATTCATCAATAATTACAACAAACGGTCTCTTTGTCTTATTATAAATATCCTGAAGAGTTCTCATTAAATTTGTTTCATCAAAGTATCGGAAATCCGGGTATTTATCTAACAAATCCCATATTACGCTCTTTTTAAGCAAGCTAAGCATTTCCTCCACATTGGAGCTTTGACTCAGGAATTCTTGCATATTAAGAAAGATCACATCATATTTATTCAAATGCTTTTCATAACTATCTGATGATGCTATTTTTAAATTTGAGAACAGCTCCCTTGAATCATACTCACACGTATAGTAGGCAGAAAGCATATTCGCAGCAATAGACTTCCCAAAACGGCGTGGACGACTGATGCAAATATAACTTTGTAATGTTTTAGCACTTCTATTTGTATATTCAATCAATCCCGTCTTATCAACATATATTTCTGAATTTACAACTCTTGCAAAAGTACTAATATCCGGGTTCAAATAATTTCCCATTTAATTTTTACCTCCATACAGTTCTCTTTCTGGCGATTATTTTTGGACACTCATGTTATTATTATACGACATAAAAGAAAGACGGGCAATGTTTTCCACACCCGTCTCTCCGGCAACCGTACAAAAATATCCATTTAGCCTACCTACATTTCATTGGCATAATAATCGCAAAACCATAATGTCTTGCCACGTTTGATTTCAAATGAATTTACATAAGCTCCTTTTCTAGTATTTTCAACTCTGTAAACTCCCGGAAATATTAATTCACACGTTGTATTTTTGTCACCATCATATACAATTCGAGTAATTGACATTTTCTCCCAAATTCTGAGATTTATAAAATAAAAGTTATCGAAATCTGAATTACTTGCTTCTCGTCTAAAAGGGAAATTGTTGTACTCATTCAACATGTGCGTTTCAAAGCTGTCTGCTCTACTCCCAAATTCAATCCAACCATCAGCCAGCATTATTGGTGGTGTAAAATAGAGTATTAAAACTATACACAATAAAATAACAATACTTATAATGTTCTTTTTATAATACTTCTTCACACGCTCACCCCCTTTTTTCCTGGCACCCACATTATGCCATAAAAAAGAAGCCTGTGCGAAAACATGTAATCAACTGCGGATTTCTCGTAGTCAAATGCATCAGTTTCTTTTCAGACTTCTTATTTTTGCTTTATTTAATTTTTCTGTGGCAGATAAATTATAAAATCCACCCTGAATTCCCAGTTTGCATAATCTATTTCCATATAACCATTATACTTCTTTATTATTTTCTCTACATTACTCAGTCCATATCCATGCTTCTGTTTTTCTTTCTTTGAAGTTAATATCTTATCATCCTTCAGGTAGATTTCTCCGCAATAAGTATTCGTGATCCGACCAATTAAACGCTCTTGACTGAACATAATCTTTATCGTCAATATTCGTTGTTCCCGATCAACTTTTTTCAATGCTTCCAAAGCATTATCCAATAGATTTCCCAATAGTGTAACAAGATCTGCTATATCAATGTTTAACTGTTCCGGTACAACAATTTCTGTTTCTACTTTTATATTTTCACTCGCCACACTTTGAAGCTTATAGTTAACCAACCCATCAATAATTGTATTTCCTGATGTGCTATAAATCACTTTCCCTTTTATGAAATGAGAAAGTTGATCCAACTGTCTTCTTGCCTCTTCATCTTTTCCCTCTTCCAGTAAATGATTTAAAATAATAAGTTGATTACTCATATCATGTCTAAATGCCTGTAAATCTTCTGTGGAACTTTGCATAATCTCACACTGTCTACTGTATAATTCTTTTTCTTTTTGTAAAAGAGCCAATTTTGATTTCTTTATATAATTTTCTGCCAATGAATCATATAGATAAAATGCAATTATATTTACTGCAAACAGAAGTAATACTGAACCCACCGCCTCTACCTTAGTTAAATTGGTCTGATTTGCAATAATTACTTCCAAAATTAATGTAGAAATCGGAATTACAATTGAAGCCAGCCAGGAAATCCAACTAATATTACGTCCCTTTCTTGTTAACTTTATATTTTCAAGCAACAGCGTTTCACAATATGCAACAATTCGCGTGGCTATTAAACCAAAAGTATCTCTGAACTCGCCTTGTGAAAAAACTGAAAAATTAATATATCCAGTCATAGCTGCCGCAATTATTTCCGCTGCTGCCATAAAAAGATACATGTAAACAACACAAATAATTCTTTTTTGAATACTTGCTTCGTAAGTTAAAGAAATAATAAACATAGTAATTAAATTTGTAATCAAAGTAATTAACGGAATATCTATCAGAAGATATACTAAAGTTGTCATTATAAAGTAGAAGGAATAAGCTAATATTCCCAATATTCTTTTGTATTTTCTATGTTCAAAAAAAACTCTCATAAAACGATGGACAACAAATATCAGGAAAAAATTCGCCAGCAGATAAATTATATGATATGTATCAAATACCATGTGCAAACCCTCCATTTTCAAAATGAAGCTGCATTCTCGCTATTTCCTCTTTTCTGCCTCTGGCAACAGGAATTACGTCACCATTTACCATAATAACCTGTTCCCCCTGAAAAGATCTGATATAACGATAGTTCACCAGATAAGATTTATGTGTCAGAATCATTCCCTGCCCTTTTAATTTGTCGCAGACTTCTTCCAACGAACCATAGAATTCGTCTTCTGACTTCTGCATTACAATCTTTACTTTTCTTCCGTTACTTTTAAAATACAGAATCTCACTCACACGGGCACAATACATATCGTGACCATATTTATAGTGAAATATATCATTCTTCTTCCCATAAATCCTGTTATACTTTTCAAGCGTAGCAGTCACCATATTCTGGTCAAATGGCTTCTCTATAAAATTGAATGGTCTGAAGGCAAATAACTGACGGTCATATCCATCCTTTCCCGATACATATACAATCTGAGCTGCTTCATCTTTTATCTCATTTCTGATACAATCACTTACACTAATCCCGGTATCATCTGCGAGCTCAATATCCAGAAAATAGATCTGATAATTTTCCCTTTCCCGAAGTTTCCGTTTCAACACTTTTCCCGAAATGAAACTCTCCGTTTCAGCTTCTATATGGAGTATCCTGCAGGAATCATTAATATAATTTTCCAGCAGATTACATATCTTTTCATCATCATCACAAACCGCAATTTTAAGCATTTCTTATCCTTCTATCCATTCATGTACTGTTATCTATGTTCATTTTTTCACTGTTTTAGCAAGTGCAACATATTCTTTGCCTTGGGACACTCATGTTATGATTATACGACATAAAAGAAAGACGGGCAATGTTTTCCACGCCCGTCTCTCTGACCATCTTTCCGCAAATTATACTTATTTCTTTTGAAAAAATCCTTTCAATGCCGGATACAGTTCTTTAAATTCCTGATATCTTTCCTCGTACTTCTGCACCAGTTCCGGATCTGGTTCTTCTGTTCCTGTTACTTTCACAAGTTTCTTCGCAGCCTCTTCCACCGAATCAAATACACCGCATCCAACTGCTGCCAGGATTGCAGCTCCATAACCCGGACCTTCTTCACTTTCGATCAGATCTACTTTCATATTCATCACATTTGCAATGATCTTTCTCCACAGCGGACTCTTTGCTCCACCGCCGCAGATCTTTGTTCTCTCTGGATTCACGCCAATACTTCTTGCAACTTCCAGGGAATCACGCAGTCCGAATGCAACACCTTCCAGCACAGCCTGTGTCATATCCTCTCTTGTGCTGTCCATAGACATTCCGATAAATGCTGCTCTTGCGGAAGGGTCATTATGAGGAGAACGCTCTCCCATCAGATATGGAAGATAGAACACATGGTTCTCGCCGAGCCTTGTAATTCCTGCCTGTTCTGCCGGATAATCTTTTGTCTTAAGGATTTCGTCCATCCACCATTTATTACAGGATGCCGCACTGAGCATGCAGCCCATCAGATGATAGTTACCGTCTGCATGGTCAAAGGAATGCAGTGCATTGTTCTTATCTACTCCGAATTTCTTACTGGAAATAAAGAGTGTTCCTGATGTTCCGAGAGAAATATTGCAGCCGCCGTCTCCGACCGTTGCTGTTCCAACTGCTGCCGCCGCATTGTCCCCGGCTCCTGCAATTACTTTTACATCCTCTGATACGCCAAGTTCTGCTGCGATCTCTGCTTTCAAAGTTCCAACTACTTCCCAGCTTTCATATAGCTTTGGAATCTGTGCCTCTGTAATACCACAGATCTCAAGCATTTTTGCAGACCAGCACTTATGCTCCACATCCAAAAGCAGCATTCCGGAAGCATCTGAATACTCTGTGCAAAAAGAACCTGACAGACGGTATGCAAGATAATCCTTCGGAAGCATAATCTTCTCAATCTTTGCAAAATTCTCCGGTTCGTTTTCCTTCATCCAGAGAATCTTCGGTGCTGTAAATCCGGCAAATGCAATATTTGCTGTATATTCCGAAAGCTTCTCTTTTCCAATTACCTGATTCAGGTAATCGGTCTGCTTTGCAGTACGTCCATCATTCCACAGAATTGCCGGGCGAATCACCTGGTCTTCCTTATCAAGCGCAACAAGACCATGCATCTGGCCTCCAAAACTGATTCCTTTCACTTGATCCTTAGCAAAGCCTTCCAGAAGCTCTTTCAGCCCTTCCATACTCTGTGCAAACCAGTCTTCCGGTTTCTGCTCTGACCATCCCGGATGTGGGAAATATAACGGATATTCTTTTGATACGATATTCTTGATCTTTCCATTCTCATCCATCAGAAGAAGTTTTACTGCGGATGTTCCAAGATCTACTCCTACAAATAACATGTTGTTCCTCCTATATAAAGACAGAGAGCCTTGCCGTTTCCGGCACGGCTCTCTGCCCGTTTTCTATGTTTCATAACTTTCTATGTAATTAACCCCACGGATTCTCTGTTGGATATCTTACGCCTTTCGGCTGGTTGTATCCAATCTCTTCAACCGGCACACCAATATATTTGAATACTTCGAACAATGCTTTTCCAAAGTGTCCGAAAGCAACTGCTCCGTGATGTGGATAATTCTTTTCGATCAATACGTGACGGTAGAATCTTCCCATCTCCGGAATAGCAAACACTCCGATAGATCCGAAAGATTTTGTAGCAACCGGAAGTACTTCTCCCTGTGCAACATAAGCACGAAGTACATTGTCAGATGTACTCTGCAGTCTGTAGAATGTGATATCTCCAGGTTTGATATCTCCCTCAAGTGTTCCCTGTGTAACCTCGATTGGAAGAGATCTTGCCATGATCATCTGATATTTCATTTCGCAGAAAGCAAGTTTGCCGGAAGCTGTATTTCCACAATGGAATCCCATAAATGTATCTTTCTGTGTATATGGGAATTTCCCTTCAATGCTCTCTTTATACATATCTGCCGGTACTGTATTATTGATGTCGAGGAGTGTAACTGTATCCTGACTGACAACAGTTCCGATGAACTCGCTGAGTGCTCCGTAAATATCGACCTCACAGGATACCGGGATTCCCTGAGCTGTCAGACGGCTGTTTACATAACATGGAACGAATCCGAACTGTGTCTGGAATGCCGGCCAGCATTTTCCTGCAATTGCAACGTATTTTCTGTATCCTCTGTGCTCCTCAATCCAGTCTTTCAAAGTAATCTCATACTGAGCCAGCTTCGGAAGGATCTCTGGTTTCTTATTTCCTGCTCCGAGCTCTTCTTCCATCTCTTTTACAACGGCCGGGATTCTTTCATCGCCTTCATGTTTATTATAAGCCTCGAAAAGGTCAAGTTCAGAGTTTTCCTCAATCTCAACTCCGATATTGTAAAGCTGCTGGATCGGTGCATTACATGCAAGGAAGTTCAGTGGACGTGGTCCAAAGCTGATGATCTTTAAATCACTTAATCCTACAACTGCTCTCGCGATTGGTTCGAACTCATGGATCATGTCAGCACATTCCTCTGCTGTTCCTACCGGATACTCCGGGATGTAAGCTTTTACTCCTCTGAGTTTCAGATTGTAGCTTGCGTTAAGCATTCCACAGTAAGCATCTCCACGTCCCTGTGTCAGATTGTCCTGTGTCTCCTCTGCAGCTGCGACAAACATCTTCGGTCCGTCAAAATGTTTTGCAAGCAGTGTCTCTGAAATCTCCGGTCCGAAGTTTCCAAGGTAAACAACTAAGGCATTACAGCCTGCTTTCTTTACATCTTCCAAAGCCTGTACCATGTGGATTTCACTCTCTACAATACAGATCGGACATTCATAGACTGTTCCCTCACCGTATTTCTTTGTATAAGCATCGATCAATGCTTTTCTTCTGTTCACGGAAAGGCTCTCCGGGAAACAATCTCTGCTCACTGCTACAACACCGATTTTTAATTCTGGCATGTTATTCATAATAAAATCCTCTCTTTCTTATCTTATTCACACTATTGCTTTCATTCGAAAATGTTATCCACATTTCAGCACTTCTGTTTGTGAACAACTTTCTTTCTACCTAAATATTAATATTCTCACCTTTTAATCCGCAGAATGCTCCTTCAATCTGTGCATCCTCATGCGCAATCAGCCATTTATTCATAGCTGCAAGAAGTCTGTTTTCTCCCTCTTTCGCTGTTTCAAATGGAAGCTCTTCATTCGTTCCTTTCGGCAGAACTACTACACAACGGAATCCACCTTCCTGTGCAGTACACGGTGCATAATGAAGTGTTGTCGCATACAGTTCTACACCGGTTCCTGTCGGAACAAAAAATGCTTCTACCTTGGCTGTATCATAGATATCGCCATCTTCAATATCCTGCTGCATTCCAAGAAGCAGGATCAGATCTGTCTGTGCGATATCAAATTCTGAACTTCTGTGATATTCCAGTGCATTCAGTTTATGGTTGTCTCCATTACAGTATCCAATCTGGATAGGCAGTCCGCCGAATCCTTTCTTGCAGATTTCAGCTGCTTCTGGAAGTACTTCCAACTCTTCAACAGACGGTACATAGACAACGTCTTTCGGAAGTGGTGTGTGTTCCATCTCTTTTAAAATCTTCTCAAAAGAGTATTCCGTGATGATCTTGCCATATTTTCGGAAAGATGCATCTGTTACATTTTGGATTTTCATGATGTCCTCCTGAATTTTCTTCTGTATCCTGTTTCGTTTGTTTCTATGGTCATTTTACCAACTCAAAAGGGCATTATCGACCAAATAATTAGCCAAATAATGCCCATTTCTTATCTTTTTAGTAATTCTTTTGTCGTTAATAGCATTCTATTCCACGCCCCATCATTCCTTCGGTGGCAGGAATCCCTTACTTGTCTTCACGATTACTTTATCAAATACCATGAACATAGACGGCAGTACGAAGATTACGACTACCATACTGATCAGTGCTCCTCTCGCCATCAGGATACACAGGGAACTGATCATATCGATATTGGAGTAAAGTCCTACACCGATCGTTGCTGCGAAGAAGCTTAGCGCACTTACCATGATGGACTGTGCGGATACGCGGTGCGCAGTTGTGATGGAATCGTATTTATTCGCGCCATGGTTACGCTCTCTCTTATAACGAGTTGTCATCAGGATTGCATAATCTACGGTGGATCCTAGCTGGATCGTTCCGATTACGATAGATGCCACGAATGGCAGCTTAGTTCCCATGTAGTATGGAATACCCATATTGACGAAAATCGCGAACTCAATAACGCCTACCAGGATGATCGGCAGTGAGATTGACTTGAACAGAAGCATAATGATCACGAAAATAATTCCGATTGATACTGCACTTACTGTCTTGAAATCTTTATCTGTAATGTCAATCAGGTCTGCTGTCAGAGGACCTTCTCCGATCAGCATTCCACCTTCATCATATTTATGAAGAATCGTATTCAGCTCTTTGATCTGGTCATTCAGTTCATCTGTTGCTACCTTATATTCTGAGTTCGCCAGTACAAGCTGGTACTTATCATTCTTTAATGAGCTTGTCACTGAATCCGGAATCATGCTTGCCGGTACGGACGGCCCGATCAGAGAGTCGAGTCCAAGTGCCCACTTGATTCCGTCCACCTTATCCATCTCATTCAGCATCTTGCCTACATCCGCTGAATCTGTAGAGCTGTCTACAAGAATCATATGCGTCGTATTCATGTCATAGTCTTCCTTCAGTTTCTCATTTGCAATGATACTCGGAAGATCTTTTGGAAGTGTCTCATCCAGATTGTAGTAAACTCCTGTATGGTTATTTCCGTAAATAGCCGGGAATAACAGAACTACGAACAGTGCCACATAGATAGGATATCTCTTAGTAACCTTATCTGAAATCTTTCCGATATCCGGAAGGAATGGTTTATGCTTTGTCTTCTCAATGATCTTGTCACAGCACAGGATCATAGATGGGAGGATTGTTACACAAGCCAGTACTCCGAGGATAACACCCTTAACCATAACAATTCCGATATCCTTACCAAGTGTGAATGACATAAAACACAGTGCAATAAATCCGGCGATTGTTGTAACGGAACTTCCGATTACAGAGGAAAATGTCTGTGAGATCGCATGTGCCATTGCACGGTGTTTATCTCCATTGTAGCGAATCTGCTGTTCTTCGTAACTATGCATCAGGAAAATGGAGTAATCCAATGTTACACCCAGCTGCAGAACTGCTGCCAATGCCTTTGTAATATAGGAAATCTCTCCCATAAAGTAGTTACTTCCCAGGTTATAGACAATTGCGATTCCGATACTGAGCATGAAGAGGATCGGTACAAAGAATGATTCCATTGTAAGACCGAGCACGATCATCGCCAGTACAACCGCGATCAATACATACAGCGGTGTCTCTTTCTCCGCCAGCTCCTTCGTATCTGTAACAACAGCTGACATACCACTTAAGAAGCACTGCTCGCCCGCCAGAGAACGGATCTCGGAGATTGCCTCCATTGTTCCGTCTGAAGATGTTCCTTCATCAAAGAAGATTGCCATCATTGTTCCGGTCTCGGAGTTAAATGCATCATAAACCTTTGTTGGCAGCATACTCTTCGGCATACTGATATCTGCGATAGAATCATACCAGATAACCTCTTTTACATGATCTACCTTCTCAATCTTCTCTTTTAGCTTCGATACATCCTTATCTTCCATTCCATCGACTATAAACATCGAAAATGCACCTGTACCGAAATCATTTACCAAAATATCCTGCCCTTTCATCGTCTCAATGTTATCCGGCAGGTAAGTCAATACATCATAATTAATTCTCGTATGCAGATACCCCAATGCAGACGGAATCAATAATAAAATACTGAGAATCAGAATCGGCACTCTGAATTTTACTATCTTTTTTCCAAACTTTACCATCATATCCTTTTTCGCTTCCTTCCTCATATTCAGTTTATGACCATTGGTCATTTTAATCTCTTCTTGCACTATACAATAAAAATGACTAACAGTCAATATATTTTGTACTGTTAGTCATTTTTTCTTTTTATTTATATTCCACTTTCGTAACTGTTCAGAGCCAACCTCTAAAATGCTACCCATTTTCTTTATATTCGCTTGGAAGAATTCCGTATTTTTTCCGAAATGCCCTTGCCATCGCCTTGCTTCCGGAGAAGCCGCTGCGAAGTGCTGTCTCAGTGATATTATATTTTCCGCCCTTCAGATCTTTCACTGCATATTCCAGACGGATATTCTGCAGATAGCTCTTATATGTGATTCCCGCATACTTCTGAAACATCCTCGACAAGTACGTTGGTGAGTAGCCAAAAATTCTTGCCACTTCTTCCAGACTGAGCTCCTGTGCATAATTCTCTTTCATATAAGATGTGATTGCTGAAAGCTTGTTCAGATTCTTATTCTTCCTTACAAAAGCATCCTCAACTTCCGTCAGACGGTATTCTTTCACAAGGAGATATAAAAGATGATAAAAAATACTGTTCATCTTCATGTCATATCCACACTGCTTTTCACAATACGTCTTATACAGTTCTTCCAACAATTCCATAAAACGCGCGTCCTTACGTCCCGGTTCATGCGTAAACCAGATAAATTGCTCTCCTGTATAATATTTTTCAAAAACTTTCAACGGAATCTGAAGAACGATCGTCTCGTTTGGCAACGGAGAATCTACTTCATGAACCTCATTCGAATTCACAATCATAAATTCTCCCGCTGTCAGATGCCAGGTCTTCTCATCGATCTTAAATTCCAGTTCTCCGTCGCACACTGCAAAAATCTCAATCGATCTGTGCCAATGTTTTTCTCTATGGTAATGTCCTTCTCTGCCTTCAAATAAGAATAGTTTAAAAGAAAATCCAACTTCCGGAACGATCAATTCATGCGCAAACTGCATCTCTTTTATTCACCACACTTTAGGCTTTCGTCCACTTATGTACCGTATCTGTTCCCGGACTACATAATTCCACTGTAGATCCATCATCTGACAGTGTATAGACATATTCCAGTGTTCCACCGGAGATAACCAGATTCAGCCTCAATGTACCGTCTGTATTCTCTGCTACACAATATGTTCCCTTTGTCTCACCGGAGGAACTCTTGATCACAAGCTTTCCGTCCTTCTTTAATTTATATTCATTTCCGCTGTTGTCTGTCCACTTTCCGATCAGCCCCTTCGCACGGTCATCCGTCAGATCCAGAAGGTCTGTATCCGCCTGGAGGAACTTCATATCCTTTCCGCCATCTAGAGACTTCAGTACTATGCCATAGCCTGTATCATCTGTTGTAACCGCATACAGTTTACCTTCATCTTCGCCGTCCATTGTGATCTTGATCGTAATGTTGTTATCCTCATCAAATCCACACTCAAATGTCAGTCCGGCGTCATCCTTCGTTCCTGTTCCATCTTCTTTCAGATCATACACAGTATCTGTTCCAATCACCTTCCACTGTTTTGCCATAACTCTCTTAACAGAATCACTTGGAAGAACCGCGTTGTCTCCCATCTGTTCTTTCATCGCACTGCTTGCTTTGTCCACCTCTTCTGTCTTAGATGCAGCCGGTTCCGCTTTCTTCGTATCGCCACATCCTGTCATACACAATGTGCTTGCCAGAAGTAATGCTACTATTAATTTTTTCATATTCTCTCTCCAGTCTTGTTACTGTTCACATGATGTGCGACCAATAACCCAGTCTTTTCTGTCTGATCAGGAAGGCAGCATCCCGATCAGGACTTACAGTCTTTAGAGTATCACAAACGCGCTGTAAATTCCAGTAAAGTTAATACAATTTCACGGTTATTTCATTTTTAGACACACTCGTTTTCGTCTGTTTTCAACAAACTTTAATGCTTTTGCACTGTTTCACTTTACCTCGACAGCTTGTTTATTTTCTTAACATATGATACACTATTCACAATGTAAAATTATAGGTAACTTGGGAGGAAATAGGTTATGATTATCTCTACAAGAGGGCGTTATGCTCTCCGAGTCATGATTGATCTGTCTCAGCAGGATCCGGAATCTTACACACCGCTGAAAGAGATCGCAGCACGTCAGGAGATTTCTGAAAAGTATTTGGAAAATATTTTAAAATCTCTTGTCACACAAGGATTTATCCTTGGACTTCGCGGAAAGGGCGGCGGCTACCGCCTGACAAAATCTCCGGAAGAATACACTCTCGCTTCCATTCTTCATGCGACAGAAGGAAGCCTTGCGGCAGTAGCATGTTTGGAGGATCATGCACCGGAATGCGCACGTGCTGGTCAGTGTCCGACACGTCCGATCTGGGAAAAGCTGAATAATCTTATTGAAGATTATCTTGGAAGCATTACACTTGCTGACTTTCATGAACCGGCCATTCCATGCAAGATTGAGAAATAGCATTATTTCAGGGGGAACGAAATAACAGTTGTTTCAATACAATGGAAAATCAGATCTACATAGAAAAAGATGGATAAGTAATGCTTTTATTGCTTATCCATCTTTTTCTGTTTCTATTTTATCTAATCATCCGTGAACGTTTTCTTTCACTGCTTTTTCAATCCGATCCAACGCTTCCACAAGCGTCGCTCTCTGGCAAGCCACGTTGATCCGCTCAAAACCACTTCCAGGCTCTCCGAAGATTGCTCCTCCGTCCAGCCAGACCTCCGCCTTGTCTTCTATCAGTTCTTTTAATTCTCTGTCAGACAGCCCTAATGCCCTGAAATCCATCCAGACAAGATAGGTTCCTTCTGTCTTTGTCACCTTGATCTGTGGTAAATGCTCTGCCATCCATGTATGAAGGAAATCAATATTCGACTTCACATACTGTTTCATCGCCTGATACCATTCTTCGCCCTGAGTATACGCAGCGATCAGCGCAAAGATTCCGGGTGCGCCGACCTGACTATACCCGGCTGCAGTTACCTGATGCTGAAATTCCTTGCGAAGGCCTGCATTTGGAATGATAATATTGGAAATCTGAAGTCCAGCAAGATTGAATGTCTTCCCCGGGGAAGTACATGTCACTGTAATGTCTTTATACTCGTCCTTAAGATCTACAAGTACCTGATGCTTCCCTTCAAATACGAAGTCTGCATGAATCTCATCACTTACAATGATCACCTGATGCTTTAGGCAAATGTCTCCCAGACGCTCCACTTCTTCCCTTGTCCATACCCGGCTGACCGGGTTGTGTGGGCTGCAGAATAAGAATAATTTCACACCCTTTTCCACGATCTGGCGTTCAAAATCTTCGAAATCAATCGCATAAGATCCATCTTCCTTACGGATAAGGATATTGGCGGCCACTTTACGGTCATTGCTTTCAATCACTTCCCGGAATGGATAATAGACCGGATCCTGGATCAGAATATAATCCCCAGGTTCTGTATAAGCCTTCACCGCCATTGCCAGTGCAAAGACAATTCCCGGAGTCTTTGTGATCCACTCCTTGTCGATCTTCCATCCGTGACGGCGTTCCATCCAGGAGCTGACCGCATCGTAATACTCCTGATCTGACTCTGTATATCCATAAATTCCATGCTCTGCCTGACGGATCAATGCTTCCTGGACGAAAGATGACGTCTTAAAATCCATATCAGCGACCCACAACGGAAGAATATCTTTCTTTCTCCCTCTTTCTTCTGCAAAATCATACTTCAGACTGTGGGTTCCTCTTCTCTCTACAGGCTGGTCAAAATTCAAATTCTTCTCACTCATTTTTACTCCTTTTATTGAAATGCCTGTTCCAGATCTTTGATCAGATCTTCAGCATTTTCAATTCCAACAGACATTCTAAGGAAATCCTCTGTGATTCCAAGATGTTCTCTTATCTCCACCGGTACATCACCGTGTGTCTGAAGCATTGGATATGTGATCAATGATTCTACACCGCCAAGGCTCTCCGCATAAGAAATCAATTTCACACTTTCAAGAATCTTTCTTGTACGTTCCACCGTATCTACACGGAAAGAAAGCATACTTCCTGCTCCTGTTGCCTGCTTCCGGTTCACCTCGTAACCCGGATGATCTTCCAGACCCGGATAATAAACTTCTGTCACTTCCGGTCTGTTTTTCAGCCAAAGTGCGATCTTCTTCGCATTCTCCTGCTGACGCTCCAGACGCACTGATAAAGTTTTGATTCCGCGAAGTACAAGGAAACTGTCAAACGGAGACAGACTACAGCCAACTGTCTTATATGTATAACGCAATTTTTCCGACAGCTCTTTCCCTTTGACACAAACAAATCCTGCGAGAACATCATTGTGTCCTCCAAGAAATTTTGTTCCGCTATGTACTACAATATCAGCACCCAACTGTAGCGGTTTCTGGAAATAAGGAGAAAGGAATGTATTATCCGCAAGAATCAGTAACCCGAATTCGTCTGCGAGTTTTCTCATCTCTGCAAAATCTGTAATCCTCATCGTTGGATTGCTTGGTGTCTCAATATAAAGTGCCTTTGTCTCTTTTCTGATATTCTTTCTTACAAGATCAATATCTGAAGTATCTACATAAGAAAACTTTAATCCTCGCTTTTCGCCAATGCTTTCAAACATTCGCACAGTTCCGCCGTACAGATCTTCTGTACATAAAATATGATCTCCTTCTCCGAAAAGCTCCAGGCAGATTCCAATTGCCGCCATTCCTGTCGAGCACGCAATACTGTCATCTGCTCCTTCTAAAGAGGACATTACGCTTTCTAATTCATACCGTGTCGGATTGCTCTCACGAGAATAATCATATCCTGTACTTTTCCCGATTCCCGGGTGTGCGAAGGTTGCTGTCTGAAAAATGGGAACGGAGACTGCTCCGTATGGATGTCCCTCTACAAATCCTCCGTCCCCGTGAATACATCGTGTTTCAAATTGATAATTTTCTGCCATGCTGTCTGTCTCTGCTCCTTACGTTCCACTCTATTAAATATAGTACATTCCCTCAACAGAATCCTGATACCCTTCGTATGCATCCACAAGATCCTTAAGCGTCACATCTTCCAGAATCTCCTGAACACAATCATTGATTCGATCAATGATCAGATGCTGAATTGCTTCCTGATCTCCACGTTCCACGCTGTTTCGATCAACTTCATCTTCCAGATCATAAGTTCCTTCCAATGCCTCTACAATCTGCGCAACCGTAATCTCTTTCGGATCTCTCTCCAGAAAATATCCTCCCTGAGAACCTTTCATACTTTTTACAATATGAGCCTTGCGAAGAGCTGAAAATACATGCTCAAGGTACTGGGCGGAAATGTCATTTCTCTGTGCGATACTTCCTAATGAGACCAGCTCTGTCCGTGAATTCACCGCCAGATCAATAAGAGCACGCAGTCCATATCTACTTTTCTTTGATAATTTCAAACGCTTCTACTCCTTTCTTCTAAACACTATAGGAGCAGCTTTTACTGCTCCTACTTCTTACAGATTTTTCTGTTTTCTCTGATTCTTATTTACTGAATTGCTTTGAATGCCTCATCCAGATCCTGAATGATATCATCAATATTCTCTGTACCGATGGACAGACGGATTGTGTTTGGCTTGATTCCCTGATCGAGAAGCTCTTCCTCTGTGCACTGGCTGTGTGTTGTTGTTGCCGGGTGGATAACAAGTGATTTCACATCCGCTACATTTGCAAGCAATGAGAACAGTTCCAGGTTATCAATGAAATCCTGAGCTTTCTTAGAATCACCTTTGATCTCAAATGTGAAGATAGAACCACCGCCGTTCGGGAAATATTTCTTATAAAGTTCCTGCTGCTTCGGATCTGGATCTACAGATGGGTGATGTACTCTCTCAACCTGTGGATGATTGTTCAGATACTCAACAACCTTCAGTGCATTTTCCACATGACGCTCTACGCGAAGGGAAAGTGTCTCAAGTCCCTGCAGGAAGATAAAGGAACTGATCGGAGAAATTGTTGCTCCTGTATCTCTCAAAAGGATTGCTCTGATCTTTGTAACAAATGCAGCCGGTCCGCAAGCCTTTGTAAAACTGATGCCGTGATAGCTTGGGTTCGGATCTGTCAGTGACGGGAATTTTCCTGAAGCCTCCCAGTCGAACTTACCGCCCTCGATGATAACTCCACCGATTGTTGTTCCATGTCCACCGATGAACTTTGTAGCAGAGTGAACAACAATGTCAGCACCATACTCGATTGGTCTTACAAGATAAGGTGTTGCAAATGTATTATCTACAACAAGCGGGATTTTATGCTTATGTGCGATATTTGCGATTGCTTCAATATCAACTACATCTGAGTTCGGGTTACCAAGTGTCTCGATGTAAACAGCTTTTGTGTTCTCCTGGATTGCATTCTCAACTTCTTCCAGATTGAAAATGTCAACAAATGTTGTTGTAATTCCATAATTCGGAAGTGTATGCTCAAGAAGGTTGAAAGATCCTCCATAAATATTCTTTGCAGATACGATGTGATCTCCCTGCTGAGCCAGATTCTCAATTGTATATGTGATTGCTGCTGCTCCGGATGCTACTGCAAGTGCTGCTGTACCTCCTTCAAGTGCTGCAATTCTCTTCTCAAACACATCCTCTGTCGGGTTTGTCAGACGTCCGTAAATATTTCCTGCGTCTTTCAGTCCAAAACGGTCTGCTGCATGCTGGCTGTTGCGGAACACATAAGAAGAAGTCTGGTAGATCGGTACTGCTCTTGCATCTGTCACCGGATCCGGCTGCTCCTGGCCTACGTGAAGCTGTAATGTCTCAAATTTAAATTTTCTGTCTTTTCTCTCTAATTTTGCCATGGGTTTATTCTCCTTTTTCTAATTCCTGTTTTGTATTCTTATTCCGCAGCCAGAGCTGCTTGGAAGTTAAAATCTTACTTAATTAATGCCTTGCTGTTGTCTTGATATTCGTGCCTACTCTGTAAAGAGTGGTGTAGAGTAGTATCTGTCTCCGCTGTCCGGAAGAAGCGCTACGATTGTCTTGCCCTTGTTCTCCGGTTTCTTTGCATATGCAATTGCTCCGGAAAGTGCTGCTCCTGAAGAAATACCTACCAGGATTCCTTCTGTCTTTGCAAGAAGCTTTGCGGCTGCGAATCCTTCATCATTGTCTGCTTTGTATATCTCATCATAGATCTTTGTATTAAGGACATCCGGTACGAATCCTGCTCCGATTCCCTGAATCTTGTGCGGCCCGCCCTTTCCTTCTGAAAGTACCGGGGATGCTGCAGGCTCAAGTGCTACAACCTTCACATCCGGTTTCTGGGACTTCAGATATTCACCAACACCTGTCAGTGTTCCACCTGTACCGACACCGGCGATAAAGATATCAACATTTCCATCTGTGTCTTTCCAGATCTCCGGGCCTGTTGTCTCTCTGTGTGCTTTTGAGTTCGCCGGATTAACGAACTGTCCCGGGATAAAGCTGTTCGGGATTTCCTTTGCAAGCTCTTCAGCTTTTGCAATTGCTCCTTTCATTCCCTTTGTACCTTCTGTAAGTACGATCTCTGCTCCATATGCTTTGAGGATATTTCTTCGCTCAACACTCATGGTCTCTGGCATGGTAAGAATTGCTCTGTACCCCTTCACTGCTGCGATTGATGCAAGTCCGATTCCTGTGTTTCCGGAAGTAGGTTCGATGATAACAGAACCTTCTTTCAGGATTCCTTTCTCTTCTGCATCTTCGATCATTGCCTTCGCAACACGATCTTTCACACTTCCTGCCGGATTAAGATACTCAAGCTTTACAAGAATCGTTGCTTCAAGTCCAAGCTCTTTTTCCAGATTCACAGGTTCAACAAGTGGTGTATTTCCAATCAGTCCAAGTGTGCCTTTATAAATTGCTGCCATAGTCTATATCCTCACTTTCTTTATTAACCTACTTAGTTGGTGTGTTTTTGATGGTTTGTATTATATACTTATAAAACCCATCTGTCAACTATGTTTTAATATTTTTCTACATTTTGTAACTGTTCAGAGCCAAGCAAAATTTCAAAAACAGGTATAAAATGCTTGCATTTTTAAGACTGTTTTTGAAATTTTATTTGGCGGATACGCCACACCGACGAAATGCGTAGCATTTTGGAGGTTGGCTCTGAGCAGTTACTTTTTATTATACAATATCGATCGGAGATGTAAACAATCAAAAAATATCAAAAAGAAAAAGCATGAACATTAAATGTCCACGCCCTCTCTAAATCTTATTTTATCCGTGATACTCCCCATTATATTGGATCAATGTAATATCTTCCACATTCGCGATCTTCCGGATCTTCTCTGTGAAATCAAGATCATTCTGCCGGCAGAACACTTCAACCGCCATCTCTGTTTTCTCTCCACGCATCGTCTTTGACTTTATGAAATATTTCATTTTTCCGAAGCTGCGGATAATTTCATCACCTGCCTCATCTCCCTGATAATGAATCACTGCGATATAGATCCTGCCCTTCTGCTGCTTATGATAGAACAGAAAGATCATCGCAATCATCACTACTGCCGCGATCAGAGCCAGCACATACATTCCTGCTCCGGTTGTGATTCCTGTAGTGATCGCCCAAAAAAGATAGAGCAGATCCATCGGATCTTTCACCGCTGTACGGAAACGAACGATAGACAACGCTCCAACCATACCAAGTGAGATCACGATGTTCATACTGATCGCCAGAGTAACCATACAGGTAAGAAGCGTCATTCCGACCAAAGTAACCGCAAAGCTTCTGGAAAAGATTACCCCTACATAAAATTTGCTGTAAACCATATAGATCACCGCTCCAAGAAGCAATGCAATGATCAGCGAAATTGCCATCTTCGGTGCATTAAAGCTGTCAAACACGCCGGATTCCAGCACCGACTTTTTAATCATATCTTGTACACTCATAATAGTTTTCTCTCCTGTGTTTCATTCCAATATTCAAATCCATGCAAATACTGCGATTTTTCATAACAGAGTACATATTTTGATACTGCTGTGAATTCCTGTGCATTTGGTGGAAGCAAGTCACGCACGATCTGTGGAAGCATCTCTGTGAATTTCACTTCCATAACCAGTTTCCCCGGTTCAAGCACCGGAAGTGTCGGAAGGAACGGATCAAAGATGTCATAACTTCCGACCGCTGCCCTCACATCACTGTCAAATGTAATCCTGACTGTCCCCTCATCCATGATCCACGGTACACGGTCATAGTCAACGATCGTACGTGGGCGCATGAGATTGCTGACACATTCCACATAAAATTCTCTGCACAACGGATATGGACTTCTTAATAAAAATTGATAATCCCCATCGAGGATCTTATAGAATTCTTCCTTTGTCAGCGGAGCACTTTCTTTATAAATATAACTTCCGAATTTCTTCTTCCGCTCCAACTTAATCGAACGGTCACTACAATCATAAATACGGATTCGGTATTTTTTTCGCATCAGGACACCAGATTCCTTTTCCGCATAAGCGTTGTTGAAATAATCTTCAAAATAGAGGCTGCGGATTATATAACCATTTTCCTTTGCATTTGGATCCTTTTTCAGCAAATGCTTCATCCTCAGCTCCAGCAATTCTTTCTCACTGGTACTGATCAGATATTTCCATTCATTACGGAAGCATTCTTTTGATAAATCATTCCTCATAAATATCTTCCTCAACATTTTGTCCGCCTGTAATGTAGAAACATTTTATACCATAGTTCTTTCCATCATCTGTTACATAATAATCAAATGCATCCTGCGTCTGTCCTGATGCATTTGTCGCACGGACACGCACAAAATACTGGCCGTCTGCCGGAACTGTAGTCTCCGCTTCCGGAATTTGAATATTATCCTGACGAAATACAATCTCATTAAACTTATAATCTTTTGCCAGTTCAACTGTATAAGTGATCGTCTCTGCATCAAAATCATATGATGCATCCCAGTTAAGCTTCAACGTATTTCCCTCGATCACCGGTTTTCCAATATAAAACGGCATTGGCTTTTCCAGGCTCTCCTTATAAAGTTCATAATTTTGTTCTACCTCTGAAGGGATTGCCGATGCAATTGTTTCATACTTCGCTTCAGTCAACGGTGCATACATCTGGTCCGGCATCTGATTTAAATACTTCTGAGTAACTGTACGATATTTCTCTATCATACTACTGATCCGATCCACACTGAGATAGGATCTCAGATCCTGGATCGCCGCGTCAAGTTCCTCACGGAAAGCCTCCGACTGCAGACATCTTTGGAAGAGAACATTCATCCAGTAATTGCTGACTCCACATTCCCAACTTCCCTGATCGGAACGATTCTGAATGTTATATTCGGTTCTCATGAAAGAGCCGTCATTATCCCACGCAATCAGATACCATGTATCCGAATTCTGTGGACTATATAAATATGTATTACGATTCTGTGTATCTACATTTCCGGTCAGTATCTGATACGCCATCCAGTACGTCAGATTTTCTCTGTCAAAATATTGATCCAGGATATCCGCAATCGGTTTTGAATTATCATTCAGATCTGTCAGCATTTGAATCAGTTTCGTATGATCTGAATTTCCTTTGATCTCCAGGAGCTTTTCAAAGGCTTTCTGGTCATAGGTCGGATCGTCTTCTTTTTTTATTACATCTTCATAGCGGAAAAACTCAAACGAATTAATTTTGTACAACTGTCCTTTTGAATCCATTCCATGGTTCTTCATTCCTGTCTTGTTCAGCTGTTCCACCTGTGTGTACAATCCATAGTCCTGGAATTCTGAGCTGTCCCCCTCGGTAAGATCTCTTACATATAAATGTACGAACTGAGTTCTAAGAGACATCAGCTGCGGTATCCCTTTCAGAAGATCGTAGGACAGCTTATTACGGAAACGCATTCCCTCTGTCTGGTGTTTATTCAGATTGATCGTACGTTGTCCTCGCCAGGTTCCTTTATTCTTTTTCAGCTCTATCTTATAATTTTTCTGTGCATTACTGCTTGAAGTCTGCCCTCTGATCTGCACGGTAGCATTCGGCACATTTTCACCATATCCAACCTCCCCGCTCTGCGGACCTGACTCATCACCAACCTGAAGAAGCGCCGCTGTCTGGTAACGGTCTACTCCCATCTTGTCATAATCATAAGCCGAATAACTGTTGATTTCCTTCCAGGTATGATTTGTCCCCTCTGAAGAATTTCCTTGAGAAACCGTAAGATACATTGTCACAACACTCGTCTCGTCATCATTTTCATAGAGGCTATCCTTATCCCTAAGGTGAACGTCGTTGATATCCTGTGTCTCTGCCTTTTTTATCTCTTCCTGTTGTTCTGTCTGTTTCTTTGAAGTATCCCCTGTGTTCTCCGGGGTGGTACATCCCGTCAGGCAACAGGACATTCCTAATAAAAGGGCACATCCCAACGCAAGTAATTTATATTTTTTCAAGCTTATCTCCCCTCTCTATTTTCTCTTCCAAAAAGCATTCAAGCCGTGTGAAGAAACCTGTTTTATCCTCTGCCACGATCGGCTGTACACTCAAAATATAATACGGTAGTTTTTTTATAAAATATCCAAGACGCAGTGTACAGATCAAAAAGAACACCGCACTTCCCAGTAAAAATCCAAACCCATAATACACCTGTGGGAAGAATAAAGACACACAGGTAAATGTCGTCGTACACGCGGCGAACATTCCTGTTGCAAATAATGCTCCCTTGTAATCTGTAAAATAAAGTAAGATCAGCATCATTGTGTTAGCAATTGCATAGAGTCCATAGCCGACACAGAGTGTCCTAAAATATCCTTCCATAAGATCATTAAATCCAAGCGGAAGATATGTCAAAAGCAGCTCTCCGATCGAAATAGCCAGTGCCGTTGTGAGAAGCTGCTTTAACGCCGTATATTTCAGTTCCATGTTTAAGACCTTTCTCATCTCATTTCCCGCCTGCAGGATATCCTTGATTTCTCCCTTGTCATTAAACAAACTATAATAATTCCGATATTTCGGATAGAAATTCACTTCCACAGATACAACGAAATTAACGGTTGTAATAAGAATCGTCAAATAGGCGATCATCGCAGGTACATCATGATACGGTGCACCATAAAATAATCCCTGAACATGTACACGGATCGGTCCGCACCACATGATAACAAGATGTGCAAATAGTCCGATGTTCGTGAACAAGCCTGTAAACGCAAGCGGAAGGAACTGATCCACCCAGCGTAAAAAGAAAAATGCACTGATCTCTCTCTGCGGAAAATAACGGTACAACAGCGTCACATCCCAAAGCAGCATGATTCCATAACCGATCGTAACTGCGATCATCAACGCCTCTACATGTGGAATCCCAATCAGGATCAATAGAAATCCGACCAACAATGATACCGCTACCGCTGTAATAAATGAAATAAGAATCCCTTTGTAATCCTTGATCGCTGTCAGATAACTCATCGCATTCCAGGTGACGATCAATTCTCCGAAAAACTCCAGGCACAAAAACTGATCGATCAGATTGATTCCTGAAAACAGAAGAAAAATCCCATACATAATTCCGCCGGCTACAAGCAGGATCGCTGTTGAACCCCAGAAAGAAGAAAGCACCGCCTCGTGGCGTTCTTCATACAGCATATCCGCAATATATCTCGTCACGACCATAGAGAAGAAACTGGTCACGGTCAGCGAAGCGAGAAGTGTGTAAGTAATCATACAGTTCAGAAGTTCCCGGTTATGTCTCGTCGCACCGGTATGATCGCAGATAAAAGCGATTCCTATCAACAGCACGATACCGAGCAGCATCGGACCTGTACAGATCACTCCTGCATACCCATACGCTTTTGCCGTCGCTGCAAGTCCGCGCTTCTGGAATAATTTTTTTAACTCAAATCCGATTCCGGCCATCTGCCTCTTCCACCTCCCGATACATCTTCCGGTACTTTTCAATCATTTCTTCTTTTCGATAATATGCTTTCACTCGTTTCTGTGCATTCTCCCCCATGCGGAGTCTCCGAGCTCTGGAAGCGCACATCTGATCCATTGCCTGCGCGAGCCCCTCTCGATACATCGGTGGAACACAATATCCTGCTGTTCCGTATCGATCCTCCTCGTTACCATTCAGAAGCTCCCTGCAGCATCCTACATCTGTAGTCACACAAGGCCGCCTTGCAGCAAATGATTCTAAAACAGACAGCGGCTGTCCTTCCGATATACTCGTCAAAATTGTAAAATCCAGCTTCTCCATATAAGAAATGATATCTACTCGTCCTGTAAAGATCACATTTTCCAGATGCAGCTGATCGACCAGCGCATAACACTCCTGCGCATACTCCTCATCATCGACGCCTCCCATAATGTGGAGACGCACATGTTCTCTTGTCGTGCAAAGCTCATAAAACGCATAGATCATCGTCTTGATATCCTTGATCGGTGCCAGACGCACGATCGCACCGATGTCAACCCATCCGTCTTCCTCTTTCAATGGAATAGGGGAAAGCCTTTCATAGTTGATTCCATTCTCAACGACACGACATTTCTCCTTGTCACATCCCATCTGGATCTGTGCATGCATGGCATTGGTAAATAATGCTGAGACTAGAAACGCTCTCGTATAAATAATATCCGACAGCATATAGAAGAAAGAAATCCACTGCTTTTTAAATGCCGGCTGTACCCATTTTGCACGAATGATCTCTTCTTCACGCTCTCTTGTGTATATTCCATGCTCTGTCAGCAGCACTTTCTTCTTATAAACATACCCGCCCAGGCATGCAAGAAGTCCGCCATATCCTGTACAGATTGCATGATAGACATCTGCCTTGGGCACTTCACTTCCCATTAGATAAAGGACCGGAAGCAGCATAGAACGCATTGTGTGAAATGCATCCGCAAACGGAGTATATGGATAATCTTTTATACAGCACTCCGTCAATATATTCAGGAATTCCTCACTTCTTAAAAAAGACATAGGATTCAGCTTCTGGTCATGATAGAGACGAAACAAGATTTCCCAATTCGGGCGTCTACACAGCATCAGCTCTTTCAGGCTGTTCGTCTCTTCCTCTGTAAAGGCATGAAGCATTTTTCCTGAATCCTTCAGCCGCAAGGCGTCATCCAGAAAGACCTCGTGAACTTCTACAACATTTTTCGGAAGCTCGTAGACAAATTTCCCTTTATCCTTCGCATTTGCCCCAATCACCCACAGAACAAACTCATGCTCTTTCATTTCATTGATATACTGGTGCATCCAGGTGGATACACCTCCAAATATGTAGGGATAACACCCCTCCAATATGAGACAGATTCTCACAATTAACTCCTTATCTGTCGCGTGTTACCGCTTTGTATTTCAATCTTCTAATTTCTCAATAGTTACTGTTGGTTCCTTTGCCTGAAGCAGATAGAGATTTCCTGTCAGATGTGTAAGTTTTCCTCCCGAAACTTCACCAGGTATTCCTTCATTGATCCTCACCATAAAATATGCTTCATCATAGAAGTTTTTAAGCTTCAATTCTATAGACTGCTCTGTCACTGTCTTTGTAAATGTAACCGCTCCATAACGCTGAATCGCACCGGATAGTTCCGAACCGGTGAGTTGTCTCAAGGACGGTGCCGAATCCACCAGCCAGTCCATATAATCAGCGAGGTTGCCCTTCATCTTTTCCCAGCCAAGCGCTGCACCGCGGTCTTCGTCCAGAAGATCATCCGGATGAATAAAATGACTGTTCACAAAATGCATATTTAATTCCGACAGTGCCGCCATCTTCATATAATCATCGATAATTGCACCGGAGATGATACGCGGCTGTTCTACAATCCCATCCTTTGCAACTTCAAATTCCTGCACATATGCAAACTCACCGGTGAAATAATTACTGGCGATCGTCCGGATCTCCGGGAAATCTTTCGCGAGCATCTCCCTTCCTTCTGCTGACAATACATTGGACGGCGGTACATAGACTGACATTGATACACTGGGAAATGTATCCTCTCCAAAATGGATCAATTCTTTTACAGCCTTTTTCATGGCCGCCTCATTTTTCCATGTATCATACGGAAGCACATCACCATAATCCACATTTGAAAGACTCAACGGCTGATGATTGTATCCATGATACCCGAGTTCTCCACCTTGATGAAGCAGCATATTTCCAAAATACTGAAAACGTCTGGTATCCTTCTGTTTCTTAATCGTTCCATCCGTCGCATCCTCATAATTTTCAATAATCACACCGGTATAGCGAATGTTGTGATCGGATGCAAGCTCCAGCATATCCGGCCACCACACATTCATATAGAAATCACTAATGCTCATTCCATAGTCCCGCTTCACATAAGTAGCATCTCCCTCCGGAACCGGTGATGGAAAGTCATCCAGATAAAATGTTGATCCATTGATCACCGGATAAACCCCCACATCAGTAAGGAGACTGTAGGAAGCCGCATAGAATCCACGCACCGCTTTCTCATACAGTCCAAAGTTGTCTACTACAAACTTCCCTTTTCCATATTGGTTCTCCCAAATGACAGGCTGACCGTTTTTTTTATTGACATGCGCATAAACCTTCGCATTCTCACTCAGCTGCACTGCCCAGGCAGAGTCATACGGATCCGTGATTGCATAAGCCTGTCCGCCGCCAAGCATAAATTCCGGTTCAAAATAAATACTGTCTACAAGTGTATTGTCATATCCGGAAGAAATGATTCCAAGCTTCTGCTCGATAATCGATGTGTATGCCGTTTTTTGAAGTGTCATGACAAAAAGTACGTTTCCGCCCTCTGAGACCCAATCACACAGTTCCATAAGATTCTCTTTCAACGGACTTACATCACTCAGTAATACAACAACCGTTTCATAAGCATGATAATCTGGAATAGAGGATGCACTCTGCAGGTCTACCACATCTGTTCCAACCTTCATATCTTTAAAAATTTGTTGAAACTGCTCCCATGCAGCCACACTCGCCTCATCTTCACTGTTACGAAGTACCAGACAGGTCTTCGGCAGTGATTTCACGGCTGTTTGTTCCGTAACCACTTTTTCCTGATCAAGATACGAGATTTTTCTTTTTTTCTCTTTATATTGAATTCCACTTCGCTCCGCAAAAAGAACCATTGCGATCATCAGAAAAACGCACAGAATCACCAGCATGCTTTTAAATGGAAATGTTCTCAATGATTTTAATCTAGCCAAAAAGCCAATGCCTCCTTACTCTTAGACGACAGATAGATTTGCTCCTCTTTCATCTGTCTTAAACACTGCTGCAACTCCGCTCCCTTTTTTCGTTCTGCCAGATACCGGATCTTCAAAATCCAGAACTCCTCTTTCCGATGCCATTTCTGATCCATCAGCCCTAGAATCTCTTCCGCCTGAACATAATCTCCTGTTTTCATCAGATTTTGGAACAGACGCACACATGTGGAGAGCGTCGTTTTCACCTTCAGCTTTTGTCTTAAAAGACGGATATAACGTTCCCTCTGTTCTCTCTCCATCTGGGCTTCCAGAATCCCCTGATTCAGATACTCTTCCATAAAATCACAGTACTGCTCCAGGATCTCCGGATCGTCTGGTGATGCCGCATACAGCTTCTCCATCTTCTGCAAACGAAAATCATATTCCTTGGAAAGTTCAACCATGGCTGTGATCGCATAATGGACAACCTCTACATCTTCATTCATGCGGGCCTGTTTCAGAAGATCCATATATTCTTCCGGATCATCATTTAACACATCCATGATCAGTTCACGGCGCACTCTCGGTTCGTTGATCAAAAGTGCTTCCTCTAACGGAACGATCTTTTTGTCCGTATCCGAAACTGCCTGAAAAATATTTTTATAAATCTCTTCATTTACACGAAGCTTTTCCACTCCCGGTTCCATCCTATTGTCTTTTCTGGTCAGCATTTGCAAATGCAAAAGCAGCACGCACACTGTTCCCCAGAAAGGGACGAAGATCACAAGTGCCATCAGATATTTTTTCACCTTCAGCAGATGTGTCTTTATCCCCAGCCAGACCAGCACACAGCAGACAATATGTAACAGGATCAGGAATACTCCAAGCACTGTCTGAATCATAATTTTTCTCCTGTATTTGCATTCTCCACGGTATCGATCTCATGACAGACGAAGCCGTCATTTTCCAGTCTTGCAAGAATGATCGGCAAGGAACTTCTGTCCGTCTGTGAAAGAATGAGGAAGAGCTCTCCTTTTTCAGAAATCCCCCAGACATCATTTTCACGGACCGAAGCCTGCAGCGCTGTGTCTGCCTCTTCCAGTGTCATCTGCGGATACTCCAGTTTCAGAAGCACATAGGATGCCCGATTCTCCTCCCTCATAGAATGGAAGGAATACAGCCGTTCTTCAAAATACTCCGGCTTCAATATACGTGTACCCTGCACGTACTGCCTGTTCTTGATTGCCTCCTGATATTCCAGCGCGCGCAAAAGTGCTGTTTCTACCAGACCGCAGAGAATCTGGAACAGATTCAGATAATAGAGGGAAAGCTGTTCATCTCCCACTTCCTGAATGAAGATCAGCATCACGAGCTCTCCATCCTTGTGAATCCCGTTCATATACATCGGATAGCCGTCCAGGAAATTCCGGTTTACCCACACCTCTCCGGACACAATCGTCTCTTTCGCTTCCAGATAATCATCTAGACGAATGGATTTTTTCAACACATCTGTCATTCCCTGAGATGCGATCTCAAGACGTCCATAGCTCTGATTCTTTCCAACTGAATAAATCGCAAATGTATGATTCTCAAGAACTGATTCCATCACATGCAGCGTTTCAATAAAAAGCTCCTGCGGAAGAATGATATCCAGTTTTTTCGTAATATCAAAGATTTTACCAAAGCTGTCACGGCTTCCCAGAATCTGCTTCTTGTACTGCCGTTTATCAGAAAGCGTCTCCTGATACATTTCTCTCATAAACAGAAATTTATCCAGAATCAGTTTATTCTCCTCTTTCATGAATTGAATATTGTCTCTGTTCTTCAGTCGGATGTAACCACAGATCGCGCCGACTGCAAAATAGAAGATAAACGGAATCCAGTTCGAAGGTTCGTAGAAAAGTGTCGTCCAGCCGATCCCTGTTTTCGTATATGCTGCCAGCAATGAAAGTGTTTCCAGCCCCGCTGCAGCAAGCCCGTAATTAATGCCGTACAGACTGCTGAACAGCACGATGTAAACAAGCCTCAGATCGATCATCTGAAACTGCACTTGGTTTCCCGCCACCCGGTTCAGCGCTTCAAAAGCAAAAAACGTGAGCAGCAATTCTGCGATTTTCACGATTTTATCATGTGCTTTCAAAAAAGTTTTTACTACATCGATCTTCCGTGTCTTATGGTTCGTTTTCTCACAATAATCCTCATAAATTTCTGTGAGATCCTCCAAAAGAGAAATCTTCGGGAACCAGCCGTATTCATTTCTCAGAACGTGGTCATCAGATATCCCATCCCGGATCAGCACATCTGACAAATAGGTAATGTTTGCAGCCGGAAACATCTGTGCCAGTCTCTCCCCGAACTGTTGAAAAGTAAAATGAAATACCTGCGGAACCTGAAGACAGGCACTCCCCTCTCCCCAGTTATCAAAAATCTTGTATAATAAATCCCCAAGATCACTCAACGCAAGAAAATGCATCTCCTGAGCCGGTGCTTCTTCAAATGTAATCTGCTTCTTATTGATCACAGTTGAGAACAGCTTGAAAAAATAATCCTCCTCATAAGTACCGGAATAAAGATACGGCACACGCAGGATCTTGACAGCAATCTGATGCAGCTCACCATATTGTCTGCAGAACTCCTCTGCCGAGCGGACCATCAGCGTCTTTCCTGTTGTATCTTCATATAAACTATCCGGTCCTGTAATATACAGAAGTCTGGAATTCAGATTCCCCTTATAGTAATGTAATAGCTTGCGTAAAGTCTCAATCTCACCCTCCATCGTCCCATGGAATGTAAGATAATTAGAAAAATAAATCACTCCCTCAAATTCATACGTCTTGAAAATGTCTTTGAATTCTTCCTCCGTCTTCGGCATCGGGTGTACCGATAAGCCCTTCCTGCGATTTGACTTTTGTTCCGTCTCTCCAAGAAGAAGGGTCTGACACTCAGGGAATGCTTCTTCAATAAACTCTGCTGTAATATATCCAATGTTTCCGGTTACTAATAATTTCATACGTTACCTCGTAATCATATATTGCACATTTTATAACTGTTCAGAGGTTGGCTCTGAACAGTTACCACATTTCCAAACCATCATTTAGACAGAAGGTGTATTTTCTTTTATCTGCTTTTTGTCCTGATATATCTTCTCATCAGCACAATGAATCAGTTCCTGCAGATTCTTCTCTTCCGCATCCGTCCAGACATATCCCATCGCAACAGAGATAGGAATGTCACTTTGTTCATCGGCAAATTCAATCTCCGCTCTGACTTGCCTTATGATCTCTTCCGTTTCTTCGGCTGTCTTGTTTTTCAGGATGATCACGAACTCATCACCGCCGATCCATCTCTTTTTCCGTTCCTGTGATAGATCGTCTCATCGCCCACACGCACATAATAATTTTTCCAATGGGATCTGAGAAGCAGCACCCATTCCTCGTGCTCTCCTCTATCTGAGAGGCTGAAGGTGACCTCCGCCTTCGTAACACCGTCGGAAGCATCAATCGTCCACTCACCTTCCGGAGCACTTACTTTTCCTGTAAAAATTCTGTCGGGAGCATTCTCATATCTCCCGCAAATATATAATGCAGCTACCATAAAGAAGATAATTATAAGAGTAACTGCAGTATGTATCTTTTTCATAATCATTCTCTCTTATAATATTTTTTGCCATTCCGGCAGATATAATCGCGTCAGCATAACTGCCGAATTGTTTCTTATTATACCATAGATTCTCATTTTGGGAATCTTTTTCTATGTCGTCTCTCGCTCAATCAGCTTTGTTCCGAACACCATGTGCTGTACGCTTGGTTTCTCATCATCTGCCGCCTTGTGCTTAGAGTATATGAAGTTTTGGCTTTATCTTGTAGTTTGCGAATATCCGTAGAAATAGAAAAAGCCCTTTGAGAAAAGGATTTCTCCTCTCTCAAAGGGCAAATTGAAAAACTGGAAATTGTTTGTACAATGTTCAAGATATAACTGTTATTATGTCTTGATTAGAGTACGAACTCATATAAGAGGAACTTCCTCGGTACTCCAATATCAACATATGTGATTTCAGCCTTATCCACATACTTAAATCCAAACGACATATACATTTTCTGTGGAATATCATTTCCCTCTATGCAATCAAGACGAATTGATTTAAGGTTTCTTTCCCTTGCTGTGTCTATTGCGTGTTGAACTAACTGCTTCGAGTATCCACGACCTCCATATTCCGGAAGGACACGCAAGGCATGAAGAACTACTGTCTCGTTATCATTCGCATCAATAAGCCATTTAACTGCGTGATACGCCTCATCACGATCATGATTCATAATATACGCCGCAACAATTCGACCATCTTCAATACCGATAAACTGATTTCTCTCTTTGATTGCATCTTTGATCATTTCATCTGGAGGGAAACCACCTTTATCTCCCTCCGGCAGAAAATCTTTTCCGCTCAAAACTTTACACATACCGTCATAAAACTGTCGCAATTCTATAAAATTTTTCTCTTCTGCATATCTGATAATCATAGAAATCTATCCCTCCAACTTCAGATTTCTCAGTTTCAAAAACTGGAAGTTGTCTATTATCTGATACAAGCTTTGGCAGTATAGGATTCAACGTCAATCTTAACCACATTTACTGCACTTGCCATCTTATCGTCGATCTCATGTTCTTTGCCAGTCTGTGCTTTCATAAGAACACCAAGCGCTTTACATTTTTCTTTTATATCTTCAATGATCATTGCTTTACCTCGACACATAACGCTCTCATACTCTGCTCCATATTTGCAAGGTATATCCGCTGTAATAAGAGATTCACCCCTATCAATTTCTACAAATACATTCCTGTTTTCTTTGAGGCACTCCAACTTGTGTCCTTCTTTCGCACAATGCACATAAAATGTCAGCTTTCCCTTTTCCATTTGGTAGCCATAATGCAATGGTACAATATAAGGGAATTCACCGTCAAACATTCCTAAATGCATATATCTTGCTGACGCAATAATTGTCTCGATTTTATCAATGTCGGTAATCTCTCTATCTTTCCTTCGCATAGTTTTTTACTCCCTTATTGTTTCCCTTGTGTTATATCGTCCCACCAATGTTTACGAACTCTGATAAGGGAAAATACAAGGGCACAAGAGGTCCGGTGGACCTCTGCTCTGTGCCGACCGAAGCGGCAGCGGAGACCAAAAAAATTATATAAAACAGTATAACACAAAATAAAAGTGACATGGTGAACTGATTGAAATGCTTCTGATTTTTGTAGCAAATAATTGATTGAACGATAAGGAGATAAGAAACGCTGAGAATAATTTCTTCTCAGCGTTTCCGACAACTATTTTCTTTCCTTTGACACCTTCTCACTTATTCTCTGATAGATTTCCTTTGTCTCTGCGTCATTTTCCCCATTTACAACTAATATTTTTCCATCTATGTTCATGACAACATATGAATGGCAGGAGGCATGAGTGTAGCGGATATAATCTCCGAAGATATCGTTTTTGAAGTTTCCCATAGCATACTTCAGGTTTCCAAGACCATTAGTTCTGTAACCATTATTGTTCTGCAATACATTTTCTTCATAAGAAATGCTGTCAATTTGCGAATACTCCACTGTATAATCATTCCATCCTTTTGCTTCAATGTTAAAATCACGATCATTACAACGAACCTGAATGCTTCCACAAAACAAAGTCCATATAGTAAACACAATAGTGGAAATTGCGATGATCAGATATATCACACTTTTTTTTGTATTATACTGAATTTTTAAGCCTTCTCCGGTTGCCAGCTTTTTCTTATAAAAAAGGTAGGAGTAGAGAATGCTAATGATTGCAGCTGCCATAATGCTTATAATATACACAACCAGTGCAGCCATGCTTTCCCCAAAAAGTCCACAAAGCATACATAAAATGCCTGATGCCATCCATAATTTGCCGCTGAATCTATGTGTTGCATTCCAGTTTTCTTCATCCATTAAAGACCATACAACTCTTATTCCTATGGTATTATTCTGTTTCACTTTTGGCAAATAATTTCCAATAACCATAAACAGCAGTCCAGTTCCATAGTAAATTACTGCCATAAACAGATTTTCCATATCTGCACCCATATTGACCAGTCTTGTAATACCATTATAGAGTAATGTTATAATTGGTATAATCCACATCGTCATTCCTATAATCTTGCGGCTCTGCTGTCTGTTCCGGTTATCATAAAATATTATTGCCACCAGCGCACAGTCCGTCACTACAAAAAACACATTTGCCCACATGCTCTGTGTACTAGTGAATCCTACTAAAACCCCGATGAGCATTACCAGAACAGAACAAATTAATGAACCTCTATATTTTTTTATCATTTCCTTCATCGTCCGATGCTCCTTTCAAATCTATAATCCACAACATGACATCTTCCAATACGGAAGTGTTTAATTCATAATAAATAAATTTCCCCTCTCTTTTATTTCGGATTAAATCAGCCTCCTTCAATATTGCCAGATGTCTGGATATAGAAGCTCCCGTTACTGAAAAATGTTCACATATCTCTCCAGCAGAAAGCCGTCCATTCTTCAATAAATTTAAAATCTCACGTCGTATTGGATCTGCCAGTGCTTTTAATGTATCTTGTATACCCAAGAATTCATCACGCTCCTCATTTAACATTTAACCTAATTGTTAAATGTATTATAATGCAAGATATGTTATCTGTCAACGACTAAATTTTTCTAAAAGAACATGCTTTATCATACAATGCCTGTTCTTCTTTAGAAAATGAATTAAATCCTGAAACAA
>ERZ894217.148-NODE-148-length-46569-cov-38.076450_pt1 | contig 46569 bp, 39 predicted proteins | sample MGYA00380291_ERZ894217 | MGnify/ENA primary metagenome ERZ894217 (study PRJEB32331, sample SAMN06328480) | human gut metagenome | biome: human gut microbiome; feature: stool | host: Homo sapiens | collected 2013-07-05 ...
AAATCGCAAGGGATGAAACAGCTCATGGCGGGCGGCGGCGTGGCACTCATCGGTATGATCCTCGTGCCTCTGCTCAAAGGGCTGTTCGGTTAATCCCGTCCATGCCGCAATGTAAAACCCTTCGCCCCTGCCCGCCTGACGCGGGCGGGGGCGGGAAAGGAGGGCTGACCCATTGGATTTGATATGGGAAAAATTCACCGAATGGCTAAAGGAGCTGCTGGTCGGGGGCATCATGGATAACCTCACCGGCCTCTTTGATAACGTCAACGCCAAGGTCGCGGAGGCGGCGGGACACATCGGCAGCACCCCGCAGGCGTGGAACGCCAATATTTACAGCATGATACGCTCCCTCTCGGACAACCTGATCCTGCCCATCGCAGGCGTGATTCTCGCCTTTGTGATGACGCTGGAGCTGATCCAGCTTATCGCGGACCGCAATAACCTCCACGACATCGACACATGGGTATTCTTTAAGTGGGTATTCAAGACAGCGGCAGCCGTGCTCATCGTGTCCAACACATGGAACATCGTCATGGGCGTGTTTGAGGCGGCGCAGAGCGTGGTCAACAACGCCTCCGGCCTTATCGTGGGCAACACCTCCATCAACCTCGCCGACCATATCGCGGACCTTGAGGCGAGGCTGCTGGAGATGAACGTGTGGACGCTTTTAGGGCTGTGGCTGCAATCCTTCGTGGTGGGCTTCACCATGTGGGCGCTGACCATCTGCATCTTTATCATCATCTACGGCAGAATGATCGAGATTTACCTCGTCACCAGCATCGCGCCCATCCCCATGGCCACCATGATGGGCAAGGAATGGGGCGGCATGGGGCAGAATTATCTCCGCTCCCTGTTGGCGCTGGCGTTTCAGGGCTTTCTCATCATCATCTGCATCGCCATCTATGCGGTGCTGGTACAGAATATGCTCATCGACGACAACATTTCCACGGCCATCTGGCTGTGCATGGGCTACACGGTGCTGCTCTGCTTCACCCTGTTCAAAACCAGCAGTCTCGCAAAGTCAATTTTCAACAGTCATTGACGGAGGTACATCATTATGGCATACGTTCCCGTACCCAAAGACCTGAACGCGGTCAAGACCAAGGTGCTGCTGAACCTGACGAAGCGCCAGCTCATCTGCTTCGGCGCGGGCGCGGCGCTTGGCGTTCCGCTGTTCTTCCTGCTCAAAGCCCATACCGGCGTCAGCACGGCGGCGATCTGCATGATCCTGCTCATGCTGCCCTTTTTCCTGCTGGCCATGTATGAGAAGAACGGACAGGCCCTTGAAAAGATCGTCCGCAACATCGTGCAGGTCTGCTTCCTGCGCCCCAAGCAGCGCCCTTACGCAACCAATAATTTCTACGCCGTTCTGGAACGGCAGGACAATTTAGACCGGGAGGTGTATCGCATTGTCCACCCGCACAAAACTCACCCGCGCCGAACGCAGGCAGATCGAGGCCGCCATCGCAAGAGCGAAGCGGCAGGATAAGAAACGCAAGTCCGCACAGGACAGCATCCCGTTTCAGCGGATGTTCCCCGACGGCATTTGCCGCGTGACGGACAGCTACTACACGAAAACCGTCCAGTTTCAGGACATCAACTATCAGCTCAACCAGAACGAGGACAAGACCGCCATCTTTGACGGCTGGTGCGACTTCCTCAACTACTTCGACAGCTCCGTGCGCTTTCAGCTCTCCTTCGTGAATATGTCCGCCAACAAGGACAATTACGCAAGGTACATCACCATCTCGCCGCAGGGCGACGATTTTGACAGCATCCGTCTGGAATACACCCAGATGCTCCAGAACCAGCTTGCCCGCGGCAACAACGGCCTCATCAAGACCAAGTACCTGACCTTCGGCGTGGAGGCGGACAGTCTGAAAGCCGCAAAGCCCCGCTTAGAGCGCATCGAAACGGACATCCTCAACAACTTCAAGCGTCTCGGCGTGGCGGCGGAGCCGATGAACGGCACGGAGCGGCTGCGGCTGCTGCACGGGATGCTGCACATGGACGAGCAGGAGCCGTTCCGCTTCTCGTGGGACTGGCTGGCACCCTCCGGGCTTTCGGTCAAGGACTTCATCGCGCCCAGCTCCTTTGAGTTCCGCACCGGGCGCTCCTTCGGCGTCGGCAGGCGCATCGGCTGCGCCAGCTTCTTGCAGATTTTAGCCCCCGAACTCAACGACCGGATGCTGGCGGACTTCCTCGACATGGAAAGCTCCCTCATCGTCAGTATGCACGTCCAGTCCGTGGATCAGGTCAAGGCCATCAAGACCATCAAGCGGAAGATCACGGATTTGCAGAAGATGACCATTGAGGAACAGAAAAAGGCCGTCCGCGCCGGATACGACATGGACATCATCCCCTCGGACCTTGCCACCTACGGCACGGAGGCGAAGAAGCTGCTGCAAGACCTGCAAAGCCGCAACGAGCGAATGTTCCTGCTGACCTTTATTGTGGTCAACACCGCAGGCAGCCGCCAGCAGCTTGACAACAACGTATTTCAGGCGGCCAGCATCGCCCAGAAGTACAACTGCCAGCTTACCCGCCTTGATTTCCGGCAGGAGGAGGGGCTGATGTCCTCTCTGCCGTTAGGGCTGAACCAGATTGAGATACAGCGGGGCTTGACCACATCAAGCGTCGCTATTTTTATCCCATTTACCACGCAGGAGCTGTTTCAGGACGGCAAGGAAGCCCTGTACTGCGGGCTGAACGCCCTCTCAAACAACCTCATCATGGTAGATCGCAAGCGTCTCAAGAACCCCAACGGCCTCATCCTTGGTACACCCGGCAGCGGCAAGAGCTTTGCCGCAAAGCGGGAGATCGCCAACGTGTTCCTCGTCACCGACGATGACATCATCATCTGCGACCCCGAAGCCGAATACGGACCGCTGGTGGAGCGCCTGCACGGGCAGGTCATTAAAATCTCCCCCACAAGCCCGCATTACATCAACCCCATGGACTTAAACCTCAATTACAGCGACGATGAGAACCCGCTGAGCCTGAAATCCGACTTCATCCTCTCCCTCTGCGAGCTGATTGTCGGCGGCAAGGACGGCCTCATGCCGGTGGAAAAGACCATCATCGACCGATGTGTGCGCATGGTGTACCGGGACTATCTCAGCGACCCGAAGCCGGAGAATATGCCGATTCTGGAGGACTTGTATAACGAGCTGCGGCGGCAGGAGGAAAAGGAGGCGCAGTACATCGCCACGGCTTTGGAAATCTACGTTTCCGGCTCTCTCAACGTGTTCAACCACCGCACCAACATCAACATTGAAAACCGCATTGTCAGCTTCGACATCAAGGAGCTGGGCAAGCAGCTCAAGAAGATCGGGATGCTCATCGTGCAGGACGCCGTGTGGAATCGAGTGACCGTCAACCGGGAAGCTCACAAATCCACCCGCTACTACATTGACGAAATGCACCTTTTGCTGCGCGAGGAGCAGACGGCGTCCTACACCGTGGAAATCTGGAAGCGCTTCCGCAAGTGGGGAGGCATCCCCACCGGCATCACGCAGAATGTCAAAGACTTGCTCTCCTCCCGCGAGGTGGAGAACATCTTTGAGAACAGCGATTTCATCCTCATGCTCAATCAGGCCAGCGGCGACCGGCAGATTCTCGCCAAACAGCTCAATATCTCCCCGCATCAGCTCTCGTATGTCACCCACAGCGGTGAAGGCGAAGGGCTGCTTTTTTACGGCAACGTCATTCTTCCCTTTGTAGACCGTTTCCCCCGCGGGGAGCTTTATGACCTACTTACCACCAAGCCACAGGAGCAGACTGCATAACAAAATATAGAAAGGAACGGCACTATGGAGAACAAACTGATGATTTTTGAAAACGAAGCCTTTGGAAAGGTGCGAACGCTGAACCTCAACGGCGAGCCGTGGTTCGTAGCCGTCGATGTGTGCAGCGTCTTAGACCTGAGCAATCCCACGATTGCAGTAAGCCGCCTTGATGAAGATGAACGGGCTAAGTTCAACTTAGGGCGTCAAGGTGACGCCACTATTGTCAACGAGCCGGGACTTTACACTTTAGTCCTTGGCTCCCGCAAGCCGGAGGCAAAGGCGTTCAAGCGCTGGATCACCCATGAGGTCATTCCGGCCATCCGCAAGCACGGCGTGTATATCACCGACGAGAAGCTCAAGCTGTTCGCCGAGCACCCTGAGCTACTGGACGCGCTGATGAAAAGCCTCTATGCCGCCCATGCGGAGAACCTGCGGCACAGGACGGAGCGCCAAACGCTGCTGCCCAAGGCGGATTACTACGACGCCTTTATGGACGCGGACGGCTGCACCAACCTTCGCACCACGGCAAAGGAGCTGAATGTGCCGGAGCGCTGGTTTGCCCGCTTTCTCCAGCAGACCGGCTTTCTCTACCGCAGCCCTGCGGGGAACCTCATGCCCTACGCCATCCCCCGCAACCGCGGGCTGTTCCGCGTGAGGGATTATGTCCGCAACGGTCACGGCGGCGCGTACACCCTCATCACCCCCATGGGCAAGAGCCTGTTCCGGGAGCTGCTCCGCTGCGGCGAGGCGCTTCCAACTGATTGATTAAACGAATAAGGAGCGTAACACCATGAAAAAAGAAAATCTGTACCTGATCCACGGCGAGGACTATCTGCGCCACATCGAGGAAAAGCTGGAGCTGCTGTGGATGGCGACCATCCTCATGCACTACATCAAAAACGGAGCCGAGAAGGACGGCTATCTGGACCTGGTACGCAGATCCACCCTCGACTTTGACGAGCGCTGCGAGGAGATGTTCTGTTCTTGGGGCAGGGCGCTCAATTACCTCAAGTCCCATGACCTTGCGGACCTGTCCGACCTCATCGAAAACGACCTGATTGAGCCGGAATACGCCGGTTACATTCCTGCGGATGATCCCTGCTGCCCCGGCGAACGCTGCTGCGAGTACGCCGAGCGCATGGAGCGCGAATACACCGCAGAGCGTGAGGTGGACGAGGACAATGAGGACGCCGACGTATTTGAGTATGACGGAGAACCGGCCATATCTGAGCTGACCGGCGTGTGCAGGGACATCCTCACGGCTGTCGAGGGGCTTACCACGCTTCTAAGGGATGAGTTCGACTATGCAGGCTGACCGCATTTACTGCGGCGACGCCCTGACCGTGCTGAAAACCCTGCCGGACAGCTCCGTGAACTGCTGCATCACCTCGCCTCCGTACTACGCACTGCGGGATTACGGCGTAGATGGGCAGATCGGGCGGGAGGAACCCCCCGCGCTGTATGTGGAGCGCCTGACTTCCATTTTCCGGGAGGTCAGGCGCGTTCTCACGCCGGACGGCACCCTCTGGCTCAACATCGCGGACACCTATGCCGGAAAGGGCAATCAGGGCGAAGCCCTCGACCCCAAGTACCCCAACGGCAGGACCGGTCAGGCGGTCGCCCTCAACGGCAAGGTGGAGGGCTGCAAGGCAAAGGATATGATTGGCGTGCCATGGCTGCTTGCCTTTGCGCTGCGCGCAGACGGCTGGTATCTGCGCTCGGACATCATCTGGATGAAAGCGAACCCCATGCCGGAAAGCACCAAGGACAGGCCAAGCCGCTGCTATGAGCATATCTTCCTGCTGTCCAAGTCCCGCCGCTATTACTATGATGTCGCCGCCATCGCGGAGCCGGTTGCGGCCTCCACTCCTGCGCGGATGAAGCGCGGATTTGGTGCAGGCAACAAATATTCCGCGGATATTCCCGGTCAGAAGCACCAACACCTCAACGACCATCGCCCGAACGGGTACGCCGATGAGGATATCCCGCAGCTTCGTAACAAGCGCGACGTATGGCAGATCAACACCGTGCCGTACAGGGGCGGGCATTTCGCCGCCTATCCGCCCAAGCTGGCGGAAACCTGCCTGCTGGCAGGCTGCCCGCCCGGAGGCGTGGTGCTGGACCCCTTCCTCGGCTCCGGCACTACGGCGGCAGTGGCAAAGCAGCTCGGACGGCACTACATCGGCATTGAGCTGAACCCGGAATACTGTACGCTGGCAGAGAAACGGATCGGAGGTGTTGCGGTATGAACGCCTACACCCGGCAGGATCTGAGCGTCATGCAGGCGTGGCCGCTGGAGCGGAAAATTCGCGTGACGCAGGCGAAGATCATCGAGTGGTATCACCACTACGGCGGCAAGGTCGCCGTCTCCTTTTCGGGCGGCAAGGACAGCACCGTGCTGCTGGACCTTGCGCGGCGGGCGTTCCCCGACATTCCCGCCGTGTTTGTGGACACAGGGCTGGAATACCCGGAGATACGGGAGTTTGTCAAAACCGTTCCCAACGTGACATGGCTGCGCCCGGAGATGCCCTTTTCCAAGGTCATATCGGAATACGGCTATCCCGTCGTTTCCAAGGACGTGGCACGGCGCATCCGCTACGCCCGAAGGGGCGGCACATGGGCGCTCTGCCACCTGAACGGATTAAACCGTGACGGTACGCCCTCAAAATACAATGAACGATACATGAAATGGCGTATCCTGCTGGATGCGCCGTTTTTCGTTTCCGATCAGTGCTGTTTCATCATGAAGGAGCGGCCCCTGCACAGATATAACCGGGAAACCGGTAGAAAGCAGATCATTGCGACCATGGCCTGTGAGAGCGCACGCCGCCAGAGCGTCTATCTCAAAATCGGATGCAACGCCTATCATAAGCGGGACCCCACCTCTCAGCCCATGTCCTTCTGGACAGAGCAGGATGTGCTGGCCTATCTCAAAATGACCGACATCCCGTATGCCTCCGTCTACGGTGAGATCGTGGAGGAAAACGGCAGGCTGACCACCACCGGCGCGAAGCGCACCGGCTGTATGTTCTGTATGTTCGGTGTTCATCTGGAAAAGGAGCCGAACCGCTTTCAGCGCATGGCGCTGACACATCCCAAGCAGTACGATTTCTGTATCCACAAATTGGGCTGCGGCAAGGTGCTGGACTTTCTCGGCGTACCGTATGCCCCGAATGGAGGTGAAGTCACATGAGCAAACGCTCGCCCCGGCTGCTGTTTACCGACGAGGAGCTGGCAGCGCCGGAACTGAAAAAGGCCGTCAAAAAAGCGGATAAAGCCTATCAAAAGCTGGAAAAGGCCGAGGCGAAGATACCCAAGAAAACCATAAAGAAAAAGCAGCGCGTCGTTGACCCGAAAACCGGCAGGGTAACGACGCGCCTTTCCTTTGAGGAGGTGGACAAGAAGCGCCCGCCCTCCAAGCTGGCCCATGCAGTGCGTGACGCGCCCGGTGCGGCGGCGCTGTCCGCCGTCCACAGGGAGATTCGGGAGCATGAGCAGGACAATGTGGGTGTGGAGAGCGCCCACGGCGTGGAACAGGCGGCGGAGCGCGCCGTGCGACTTGCCCAGCACGCCCACCGCTCCCATAAGGAGAAGCCCTACCGCCGCGCAGACCGCGCCGAGGTCAAGGCAGACCGCGCCAACCTCCGTGCGCTGGACAAAACGGCGCAGCACCATGACCCGCAGTTTTCCAGCAATCCCTACTCCCGCTGGCAGCAGAAGCAGGCCATCAAGAGGGAGTACGCCGCCGCCAAAGCCGGAAAAAGCGCCGGGAATACGGTCAAAGCCTCCGAAGCCACGGCAAAGGCGGCACGAAAAGCCACAGAGAACACAAAGAAAACCGGTGAGTTCATCGCCCGTCACAAAAAGGGCTTTCTCATCGTGGGCGGCATCGCGGCAATGATTGTCCTCATCCTCTGCACCGTGTCCTCCTGCTCCCTGCTGATTCAGGGCGGGGCAACCGGCGTCAACGTATCCACCTACCCATCCGAGGACGCGGATATGCTGGCGGCAGAGGCGCAATATTGCGCCATGGAAGCGGAATTGCAGCAGTATCTCGACACCTACGAAAGCACCCACGACTACGATGAGTACCATTTTGATCTGGACGACATCGAGCATGACCCCTATGTGCTGATTTCCGCCGTTACCGCCCTGAAAGGCAAGGAGTGGACGATAGCCGAGGTCGGCGGCATCTTGGAGATGCTGTTTGAAAAGCAGTACATCCTAACGGAAACCGTCGCTACGGAAACGAGATACCGCACGGAAACCCGTACCGGCTACTACACCGACGCGGACGGCAATCTGCAAAGTTACGAGTACGACGTGCAGGTGCCGTACACCTATTACATCTGCACCGTAAAGCTGGAAAACTTTAACCTCTCCCATGTGCCGGTCTATATCATGTCGCAGGATCAGCTCTCCCTTTACGCCATGTATATGGCTACTTTGGGCAACCGCCCAGACCTGTTCGGCGGCTCGGAGTACATCGGGAAATACTACACCGCCGACTATGAAAAGTACGAGATACCCCCGGAAGCGCTGGAGGACGCGCAGTTCGCCGCCATCATCAAGGAGGCGGAGAAGTATCTCGGCTACCCCTACGTCTGGGGCGGCAGCAGTCCTGCCACCTCCTTCGACTGCTCCGGCTTCGTTAGCTACGTCTACAACAACTGCGGCGTGGGCTGGAGCTTCGGGCGGCTGGGCGCTTCGGGGCTGCTGGGCATCTGCACAAGGGTATCCGCCGCCAACCTGCGCCCCGGCGATCTGGTGTTCTTCCAAGGCACCTACGACACGGCGGGCGCATCCCATGTGGGCATTTACGTCGGCAATGATATGATGCTTCACTGCGGCGACCCCATCCAGTACACAAGCCTCAATTCAAGCTATTGGCAATCTCACTTCCTTGCCTACGGGCGCGTACCTGCGCCCTGATCTCACTGAAAGGAGACGAACATGAACCCTAAGATTATAAAGCTCAAGGCTGAACGGGCGAAAAACGATGAAAAGATCGCCGCCCTCCGCTCCCGCAACAGGGAGCTTGACGAGAGCATCGTCGAGCTGGAGAACACCGACATCATCGGCCTTGCCCGCGCCACCGGCATGAGCATGGAGGAGCTGGCGCAGTTCCTCACACAGCTCAAAAGGGGCGGTGCGCCCTTTATCGCACCCAATACCAAGGAGGATACGGACTATGTGCATGAAGAAGAATAACCGGCTGCTGCGCGGAGTTGCCGCCGTCCTTTGCCTTGCCCTGATGTTCCTCACCATGTCTGGCATGGCCATGGCGACGGATATGGAGGACGCCCCGGCAAGCGGCGCCCCGGAAAGCACGCCGGAGATCGTGGAGGCCGAGCCTTCCGTCACGCCCGAAGAAACGCTGGACACACAGGAACCGGCTCCCGCGCCGCCTGAAACGACGGAAACGCCGCAGCCGGAGGCGGAATACGCGCTGGACGCAGATATTCCGGCAGGCTGGCACAACGCGCCGGTGACGGTCACGGTCCGCATCAGGGACAAAAACAACGCGGGCTGGCAGAGGGTAGAGGCGGCGCTGCGGGAAACCGCCGAAAGAACAGACCTGACGGAGCAGCTTGCCCACGACGGCCTCGCCCGCTACACGGTGCCGGACAACGGTATCGTGTTTTTCTTTGTCACCGACCCCTACGGCACGGAGCATACGCTGACGCTGGAGCTGCGCTGCATAGACCTTGAAGCGCCGGTCCTTCGCGCAGGCGTCAGCGGTACGCTGCTGCGCGTGGAGGCCGCCGACACCATCTCTGGCATAGCCGGGGTCTATGTGAACGACGAGCTTTATACCACCCTGCAAAACGGGGAGTTCAGCGTCCGCATTGACAAAAACACGCGGGATTCCCACTTTTACATCATGGGCGTGGACAACGCGGGCAACCGCACGGGCTATCTGGTGATCGCCAACCCCTTCTATGAAAAGGAAACGCCTGCGCCCAGCCCCACGCCGGAGCAGCACAGCACCCATTGTCCCGCGGACTGCGATTGCAGAAAGCAGCCCTCCGGCAACACTGGCAGCAGCGGAAATACCGGCAGCAACGGCAGCAATACCGGTGCAGGAAAGCCCTCCAACGCCTCCGGCAGCACGGGAAAGCCCGCTGCGGCACAGACGCCCGCCGCCGAGCCGGCGAAAGCACAGGAGCCCGCCGGTACTGCCGCACCTGTCGCCATTGAGAAAGGGACGGGCTTTTCCCAAAACGGCAGCGCCGTTACCCGCGACCTGCTTTACGACAAGCACACCAACAAGCAGTTCATCGCGGTAGAAACCCGCAACGGCCATACCCTCTATCTGGTGATTGACTATGATAAGCCGCTGGACGAGGACGGCGAACGGTATGAAACCTACTTCCTCAACCTTGTGGACGAGAGCGACCTGCTTGTACTCATCGACGAGGATTCCGCCCCCGTCTGCTCCTGCAAGGACAAGTGCGAGGCAGGTGCGGTCAACACCGCCTGCGCAGTCTGCAAGACCAATATGACGGAGTGCATGGGCAAGGAAAAGGCTACGGAAAAGACGCCGGAGCCCGACCCGACGCCGGATACGAGCGACAGCCCCGACAAGGACGGCGGCGAAAAGAAGTCCGGCAGCGGTCTTGTTGTGATTGTGCTGCTGCTCCTGATGGCGGGCGGCGGCGCGCTGTACTGGTTTAAGCTGCGTAAGCCGAAGCCCCAGACAAAAGGCCCCGCCGATCTGGACGATTACGACTACGGCGAGGATGACGAGTATGAGGAATACGAAAACGAGGACGAGCCAGAGGAAACGGAGGACGCGGATGCATGACCTTTTTCACCAAAAACCCGCTGGAGCGGCTGATGATGCAGCGCCCCTATCCGGGAAAAGAGGAAACGCCGCGCACCCCTGCCCCGGAGGGGCATTTCTGCTGCGGCTGTTCCCGCTACGGCACCGTCTGCCTCCGTCCCTGCTACCGTGACACCGACCTGCGGGAGAAACTGCGGGCAAAAGCGCCGGAGCGTTAGGACCCCGACCCTTGCCGCATTCTCCCACCGATGCTACAATGTACCCATGAAAGACCAAATGCAGCGGAAAAGGATGTGATACGGATGCTGAGCTTTGAACGGGTGCTGGAGGCATTCAGGGAGCACCTTACAGAAGATACCGGCGTGGAGGTGGTGCCGACCCGGCACGGCTATACCTACCTCACATGGGATGACAGGCGTGAAAATTGGGACACCGCTGAGATTTGCCTCACGCCGGAGGCGCTGCTGGACAGGCTGACCGGCGCGGTGGAAAGCTATGAACAGTGCCGCCTTTTGGATGGAACACGGGATCCAACCGACGCCGAGCGCAAAGCCTTTGCCGAGGCTGCCGAGCGATACCGGAAGCGGTGCCTTGAACGGCCCTGACTCACATACGATTAGAAAAACAGATACGAAAAGCAGTCCTTCGGGGCTGCTTTTTGCTATGCAGAAAAGGAGAAAAATGAATATGACACACCATAAATTAGTGATCGCGGAAAAGCCCTCCGTCGCCCAGTCCATCGCCGCCGTGCTGGGCGCGAACAAACGCAACGATGGCTATCTTTCGGGAGGCGGCTACCTTGTAAGCTGGTGCTTCGGGCATCTGGCGGAGCTGGCGGGCGCGGATGTGTACGATGAAAAGTACGCCAAGTGGCGCTACGACGATCTGCCCATCCTGCCCGCAAACTGGCGCTTCACGCTGAAAGCGGACAAAGCCAAACAGTTCGAGCTGCTGCGGGACCTCATGCGCCGGGAGGATGTATCCGAGGTCATCAACGCCTGCGACGCAGGGCGCGAGGGGGAGCTTATCTTCCGCACCGTCTACTACATGGCGGGCTGCACGAAAACCATGAAGCGGCTTTGGATCTCCTCCATGGAGGACGCCGCCATCAAAAAGGGCTTTGCGGACCTTCGTCCGGGACGGGAATATGACGGGCTGCATCAGTCCGCCCTCTGCCGCGCCCGCGCGGACTGGCTGGTGGGCATCAACGCCACGCGCCTGTTTTCCGTCCTCTACCACCGCACCTTGAATGTTGGGCGCGTCATGACGCCCACGCTGGCGCTCATCGTCCAGCGGGAGGCGGAAATCGGGGCGTTCCGCCCGGAAGCCTTTTACACGGCAAATCTTCGCTGCGGCGATTTTGCCGCCGTGTCCGAAAAGTTCAAAGAGAAAGCGGAGGCGGACGGTCTTGCCGCCGCCTGCGCCGGTCAGCCGGTCACGGTCAAGGCGGTGCAGCGCACAGAGAAAACGGAGAACGCGCCCCGGCTCTACGACCTGACCGCCCTCCAGCGGGAGGCCAACCGCAGCCTCGGCTATACCGCACAGCAGACGTTGGACTATCTGCAAGCCCTCTATGAAAAGAAGCTCTGCACCTATCCCCGCACAGACAGCCGCTTCCTCACAGACGATCTGGAAGCCTCCGTGCCGGAGCTTGTGGCCGTAGCCGCCGCCATCTGCGAAACCACCGCACCGGAGGGCGTGAACGCAAGGCAGGTCTGCGACAGCCGCAAGGTCAGCGACCACCACGCCATTCTCCCCACCGCCAGCGCGGGCAAGGCGGATACCTCCGTCCTGCCGCTGGGGGAGCGCGAGCTTTTGCGACTTGTGGCAGGTCAGCTTCTCCGTGCGGTCAGCGACGCTCACCGCTATACGGAAACCGCCGTTACGCTGGAGTGCGGCGGCGCTGTATTCACCGTCAAGGGCAGAACCACCCTCACACCCGGCTGGAAGCGGTATCTTGCGCAGGAAAAGCAGGCCGCCGCGCTGCCGGAGCTGTCGGAGGGGCAGGTGTTGGAGTGCGCCGAAGCTGCCGTAAAGGAGGGCAAGACCACGCCGCCCAAGCATTATACGGAGGACACGCTGCTCTCCGCCATGGAGACTGCCGGAAAGGAAGATATGCCGGAAGAAGCGGAACGGAAGGGGCTGGGAACGCCCGCCACCCGCGCCGCCATCATCGAAAAGCTGGTAGCCACAGGCTTTGTGGAGCGCAAGCGGGCGAAGAAGGCCGTCAGCCTTGTGCCTGCCCATACCGGCGTTTCCCTCATCACCGTGTTGCCCGAACAGTTACAGTCTCCGCTGCTCACCGCCGAATGGGAATACCGCTTGCAGCAGGTGGAGCGCGGCGAGCTTTCCCCGGACGAGTTCATGACCGGCATTGCGGAGATGCTCACGGAGCTGGTGAAAACCTATCAGGTCATCTCCGGCGCGGAGGTGCTGTTCCCCTCCGGCCGGGAGATCATCGGCAAATGCCCCCGCTGCGGCAGCGACGTGACCGAGAGCAAAAAGGGCTTCTTCTGCGAGAAAAACGACTGCCGCTTCGGGCTGTGGCGGGACAACAGGTTCTTTGCCGCAAAGCACGTCGCTCTGACAAAAAAGGTCGCCGCCGCGCTGCTTGCAGACGGGCGGGTGAAGCTCACCGGCCTTTACTCCGAAAAGACAGGCGGCACCTACGATGCCACCGCCGTGCTGGAGGATACCGGCGAGAGCGTCCGCTTCCGTTTGGAATTTGACAAGGGGGCGAGGACATGAAGCTCTCCAAGCTGGAGCAGGAAAGTATCATCCTCTACAACGAGGAAGAATCCACCGCCAGCATCTACACCCACGACCCCAAGCTGAAGCGCAAGCTCAAGCGCCTTGCGGAGAAATACCCGGACAAGGTGTACCCGGATAGGGCCGTCCATGCCGGAGCGGTCAGCTACGCCGTGCCGAAAAGCTGCGTCAGCGTCCGGGAGCCGTTCAGCGACGAGCGGCGCAGGGCCGCCAGCGAACGCGCCAAAAACGCCGGATATACGCCGCCCGCAAGGAGTATATACTCCGAAAATGAATAAGAACCGAGCGCCCGCACAGGAAAGCCTACCCCTGCGCGGGCGCTGCCATTTTAGGGGTAAACAGCCCATGAAATGAAAGGAAGTGCCTATGACACGAAAATCTCCGTATCCGACAAGAGCGGATTATCCGGCATTGATTGAAAATGCCAAGCCTGCGCTCCGCGAGCTGCTGGAAGCGGCCTCGTATGAACGGAGGATCGCCGTTCTCAACGAATATTCTCTCGATGTGGTCAATACCGTCTGCACGATCATGGTGCTGGGGCGGCACAGCCTCTATCTTCGCCGCAAAAAGCCCTTCAACGCGCCGGACGCGGTTTTTGTCCGGTGGGCGGCGGACCTATGGACGCTGCGTGAGCAGGACAAGGCAGGCGACATCCGCTATCTCTGCGGAAAACCGGATTTACGGGAATATCTTTCGCAGGGGCTTCAGCTCCTGCGTATCGACCTGATGAAAGGAGGAACCTATGCCAGAGAAACCCGGTAAAAACAGAGAACAGCTCAAGGAGATCACCGACCGCATCGAGGCGGGTATCCGCGACATCTTTGAATCCGGCGATATGGATAAGTACCGCAATTACCTGCGCACCATGAGCCGGTTCCACAATTATTCTCTCAACAATCAGGCGCTCATCCACTTGCAGCGCCCGGACGCCACACTTGTGGCGGGCTACAACCGTTGGCGGGACAAGTTCTCCCGCCATGTGCTGCGGGGCGAGAAGGGCATCACCATCATCGCGCCTACGCCGTATAAGAAGAAAATCGAGCAGGAAAAGCTCGACCCGGACACTAAACTGCCCATTCTGGACGCGGACGGCAAAATCGTCACCGAGGAAAAGGAAATTGAAATCCCCATGTTCCGCCCGGTGAAGGTGTTCGACTACGCCCAGACGGACGGAAAGCCCCTGCCGGAGCGCGTAGCCAGTCCCGTCGCCAACCTGACCGGCAGCGTGGAGAATTATGAGGCGTTCATGGAGGCGCTGCGCCGTTCCTCTCCCGTGCCGGTGGAGGTAAAGCCGCTGTCTGCGGATATGGACGGCTATTTCAGCCCCAAATCCCAGAGCATCACGCTGCGGGAGGGCATGAGCGAGGTGCAGACGGTATCCGCCGCCGTCCATGAGATCGCCCACGCCAAGCTCCACAATTACGCCTTGCAGCAGCCAGAGGAGCGCAGGCATAAGAGCCGCAATACCGAGGAGGTGGAGGCCGAAAGCATCTCCTTTATGGTCTGCGCCTACTTTGGCATCGAAACCGGCGCGAACAGCTTCGGCTATGTGGCAACATGGTCAAAAAACGCCGAGCTGCCGGAGTTCCGCGCCAGTCTGGACACCATCGGCAAAACCGCAAACGGCATCATCACCGACGTAGAAAAGCATTTCGCGGAGGTTTGCAAGGAGCGCGGCATCGAGCTTCCCAAGGACACGGAATACGAGCTTGTCACCATCCCGCCCTCCCGCGCCGACGCGCTGGCCTTCGCCGCCGACTACGCGGCGTTCCTGCGCCGGGGTCTGAACGTTCCCGACAGCGCGGACAGACCCACGGCGGAGGCGGTGGCGGCCCGGCTGCTTGCCGGTGAGGACACGGAACTGCGGAAGGAGCTGGTGGATTTCGTCAAGCTGGCAGACGAGATCGGCATCGACGACGGCTCCCATGGGCTTCTTGAACGCTTCAACGGCCTGTTCCGTCAGGAATGGCGGGCCAAGGAGGAACCGCAGCCGGAAGTTGAAACGGAAACTCCGAATGTTGAGGATGATCTGCCGCCCCTGCCGGAGCTGGAGCAGGGCTATCCCATGCCGGATACCGGCATCGGCTTTTCGGAAATGTATCAGTACGGCTACACGGACGGCAACGCCATGCTGCCGCTGACCAAGGAGCGCGCCATGGAGCTGTTCATGCAGGACGTTCCCGTATTTTTGCTCTACGGCGACAACACCGAGGCCATGGCGCTGGACGCCGAGGACATTTCCTCCCACACCGGCGTGTTCGGCGTGGAGCGCGAGGAATGGGACGCGGTGCGCGGCGTTGTGACGCTGAGCGAACAGGCAGACACGGAGAAGCTGTTTCTGGAAAATTCGCAGGACGCTTTCCTCATCTATCAGATCCGGCGCGGCGGTGAATTGGACGCTTACCGCTTCATGAACTATGACTACTTGCAGAGCAAGGGCGTCACGCCGGAGCGCGGCGGCTACGACGCGATCTACACCGGCGGGTTTATGGATTATGGGAATGCCAGAGCCAATCTGGATATGATTTATCAGCGGTTCAACGTGGATCATCCTGCGGATTTCAAGGGACACAGCCTGTCGGTCAGCGACATCGTTGCCCTCAAGCAAAACGGCGTAGTATCCTGTCATTACGTTGACAGCATCGGATTCCGGGAGCTGCCGAACTTCCTGAAGCCTGAGAATTATCTCAAAAACGCGGAGATGCTGCTGGAGGACGACTATGGCATGATAGACGGCGTGATCAACAACGGCCCCAAGCAGCCCACCGTGGCCGACCTGGAGGCGCAGGTCAAGGCGGGCTTTTCCATCTCCCTGACGGAGCTGGCTGCGGCCAGCCGCCGTGAGGGGCAGAAAAAGAAGAAATCCGTATTGGAGCAGCTCAAAGCGAAAGCGCAGGAGCCGTCCGCAGCCAAAACAGCGCCCAAACGGAGCGCGGAAAGAGAGCTTTGATATGAAAAACAACCCATTTACCCATGAAGAAATCAACCTCATGAGCATCTACAACGCGGCAGGCACCCGCGAGGGCCTGATCGCGGCTCTCACAGAAATGCGGGGGTATCTGGACGCGGAGGAGGCCGAGCTGCGGGAGCTGACGGACAGCGCCCTCGCAAAGCTGCGGGGCATTACCGACGCGGAGTACGCCGCCCTTGACCTGACGCCGGATTTTGACCTCTGAGCAAAGCTGACTGTTTTACGGTCAAGAGCCGGAAAAATCGCAGATTCGCCGCTGGGAGCGCGCCGGATGATACATTCTTCGTCCGGCGCGTTTCCTATGAAAAAACGAAAACCACGATAAAACCATGAAGGGAGGATTTTGCTTATGCCCAACAAACTGCAAGCCTACGCGGAGCAGGCAGAGCGCACCGCGCGGCAGATCACCGGCAGCCATCTGGCGTGGACGGCGTTCCTGACCACCGCCGCAAGGCTCTATAAATACCCCTACAACGAGCAGCTCATGATCTATATGCAGCGCCCGGAGGCCACGGCCTGCGCGGAGTACGACTTCTGGAACGAGAAAATGGGGCGCTATGTCCGGCGCGGCAGCACCGGCATCGCCCTCATTGACGCTACCGGCTACAAGCCCCGGCTTAAATACGTCTTTGACGTTTCCGACACCGGCGGCAAGGAAAACGCCCGCCGCGTCAACTTGTGGGAGCTGAAAGACTCGCATACCGACAGCGTGAGCGCCATGCTGGAGCGTAATTACGGCGTTTCCGGCAAAAACGGCCTTGCGGAGCAGTTCGAGAACGTCGCTTCTCAGCTTGCTGCGGAATACTGGCGCGACCATTCCCGCGACATTCTCGGCATCGTTGCGGATTCCTATCTGGAGGAGTATGATGATTACAACATCGAGGTGGCGTTCAAAAACGCCGCGGCGGTCAGCATCACCTACTCCCTCATGTCCCGCTGCGGGATGCAGCCGGAGGATCACTTTGAACACGAGGACTTTTTCAGCATCTTTGATTTCAACACCCCGCGCACGGTGGCAGCCCTTGGCACGGCGGTCAGCGAGATCAATGAACAGGTTTTGCGGCAGATCGAAGTCACCATACGAAATTATGAGCGCGAACACAGCGCGGAAAGGACGGCAGAGCATGGAGAACAACCTGACTTACACGAAGAACGGAGATTACCTGATTCCCGACCTGAAGATCGAGGTGCCGGAGCAGCCCCTCGGCAAGTACGGGCGGATGCGCCAGAAGTACCTGAAGGAGCATCGTCCCATTCTCTGGAACCAGATGATCTTGGAGGAGACCCTGTTCCCGCACCTGCTGGAGATCGAGCAGGCGGCGCAGAGCCGCTTAGAGCAGATGATGCCGGAGCTAACGTCGGAGGCCGGAGCGACGGAAGCGCTGAAAGCCAGCGATCCCATGAAATGGGTGGGCCTGATGAACACCTGCAAGGCGCAGGCGGAGGAAGTGATTCTCGCGGAGCTGATCTACGCATAACAGAACACCCCGCACGGGGCGGTCAGCTATCCTTTTTCCCCACCGAAGCGGAACAGATTGCATCTATCGAAGAAGCGGAGAGCGCACAGACGCCCTTCGCTTTTTCCGTTTCTCAGGAGCAGCTTGACCATGTGCTGCGGCTGGGCGGCAACGCGGACAACACCCGCATGGTCATTGCCGCCGCGTTCCAGAAGCAGAAGTCCACGGAGGACATTGCCGCGCTGCTGCAAAACACCTTCCACGGCGGCAACGGCTTTAAGACGCCGGAGGGCGAGCTTTCCGTGTGGTACGCCGTAGACGGCATCCACATCGCCCCCGGCAGAAGCGCGGAGTATGTGCGCAGCGCACAGGTAATCGCATGGCAGGACGCCGCCGTGCGCATATCCCAGCTTATGGACAGCGGCGCGTATGCCTCCAATATGGAGCTTACCGAGGCAGGGCAGCATGAGCGGATGCAGCTTGCCCAAGCCCTCTGGTATCTGAAACACGACCTGAGCGACGAGGCACGGGAACAGGGCTATCTCTCCTGCATGGATACGCTGCGGGGCGGCAGCTTCCCTGATGAAACGGCGCGGCTGGCAGAGCAACTGACAAACTCTGATTTCCGCAATACGCTATCCGGCGAGTTCGCGCAGTTTTACGCCGCCCATGAGCAGGACAGAAGCCTGCTGCGATTCCACTACCACAAGCTCGATCAGATTTGGCAGAGCCTGCGGGAGTTGCCTTTGCCCCGCAGGGATTTTTCTTCTGAAATGGCCGCAGTGCCGGAGCTGGGGCGCTTCATCACCGAAGACGAGATCGACCACGCCCTGACAAGCGGCAGCGGTGTCGAGGGCGGCAAGGGCAGGATCTACGAATACTTCACCGCCGACCACACCGGCAAGGAAAAGGCAGCTTTCCTCAAAGATGAGTATGGCATCGGAGGTCATACCCATGCTGTATCCGGAGCAAGCGGCAGCTATGAAGATCATAGTGCAAAAGGCATTACGCTGAAAAAGGCAGACTGCGCCAACGTGGAGCTGAGCTGGACGAAGGTGGTCGCAAGGATTGACGCCCTCATTCAGAAGGACCGTTTTCTCTCCCCAAGGGAAAAGGAGCGGTACGCCCAGCTTCAGCGGGAAAAGGAAGCGGAGCGTGAACTGCCAACACAGGCACAGACCGACTACAATGCCATCAAGGAAGCCCACCCGGACGACATCGTGCTGTTTCAGGTGGGCGATTTCTTCGAGATGTACGGCGAGGACGCAAAACAGGCGGCGGAGCTGCTTGCCCTCAACCTCACCACAAGAGCGATACCCGGCGCTGGCCGTGTTGCTATGTGCGGCGTTCCGGCGCACAATCTGGAGAACTATGTGGAGGAACTGCGGGACAAATACGATGTAACCATTGCCGCAGCGCCGGACTTTAGAGGCGAGCGCCGCGTCTATACCCTGCGCTCCGTTGACCATGAAGCAGAGGCCGCCATTGACGCATACGAAGCCGAGTTTGGCGCAGACGGTACGAGGGTATTCCGCGACCCTGCCGCAGTTCAGCCGCAGCCGACCGTGGCCGAGCTGTTTGAACAGTATAAGCTGACCGTGGGCAACACGCTTGTCGCGGACGACGCTTTCCTCAACGCCTGCCGCAATTCCGACCGTCAGAATGCCTATCTGGAGGGCGCGGCGGCCATCCGGCGCATCGTCACAGAATCCGGCGATTTGCAGCTCACACGGCTTTATTTCGATATGCCCGCGTTCCACAACCGGCTGCATCAGGAGCTTTTGGACGAGCTGTACCCCACGATGGCAACCACGGTCACGCCCTCTCCCTACAAGGTGACGCAGGCGGATATTGACGCGGCCTTGCAGCAGTGGAACGGCAGTATTGAAAGCAAGCACGCAGTTGTCCGCTATATGAAGGCTCACGCCCGCGACCGGGACACCGCCGCATGGCTGGCAGCGGAATACGGCGTAGGTGACAGCTCCAAGCCGCTGCAAATCTCCGTGGGAAATTCCGAGCCGGTCACGCTGTCATGGGCAAAGGTGCAGCGGCGCATTGCGCAGCTCATTCAATCCGATAACTTCTACACCGAGCAGGAACAGGACAACTTTGACAATATTGACCCCATCGCCATCCGGGAAGCGCTTGCTGAACGCGGTATTGTAAATGGGCAGATTGTGGATGCGGAGGCTAATCGCAACAGCCCCTTCGTCCGGCAGGTCATGGCGGATGTGGAGCGGATCGCGGCGCAGGAAGCGCAGGCGGCGCACATGGACTCACCGGACCGTTTTTCCATCCGTCTGCACCCCAACGAGGGCGGCATTACCGGCATCTGGGACTCGGCCCTTGACCGCTTCTATGAGGAGGGTAGGCAGGTGCTTCGCTTCGCGGAGCAATCTAACGCCATTGACTACCTCTCCAGTATTCAGCGCAGCCGCGGTATGGAGCCGGACGCGCCGGTTTTCACAACGCCGCTGGGGAATGCCTATCGCGTGGGCGACGGCTTTTCCTCCACCACAGCCGAACAGCGGGATACTCTGATGGTGGTCGAGCGTGTAGACGAAGATAATGTTTGGTACACTCTGCCAAGCGTCCCGGAGCAGGAAACGGTCGGCGTAGACCGCACCGTTTTTGAGCGTTACCTCGACACCGGCTATTTCTTCGCTACGGAGCAGACGCAACCTGTCAAGGAGATCACTGCCGAAAACGAACAGGAAAATATGATTTTCCGTGCGCCGTATGCCGTGGGCGATACCGTCTATCTGGACAACACGCCCTTTGAGATCACGGAGGTCGGCGCGCTCAATGTGCAGCTTCGTAACCCAGCGCTCCGCTATCCCGTATTCCGCGCCGAAAGCCGCGAGAATTTTGAACGGCTGCTGCGCCGGGATGAGAGAAACGCCGCCATAACAGATTATTTTCCCGCACGGAGCAGAAACGACGACCTCCGCGACCTCCTGATGAACGGCATCCTCACGCCTGACATCCGGGACGAGGTGCGGGAGCTGTTCCGGCAGGGCGAGGGCAATGCCGCCATCGGCGCGTATCTTTCCAACGTTTTCGCCGCGTCGGACGCGGACACCATGACGCTGGAGGACGGCACCGAGGCAGATTTCATCACCTCAAGAAGCGGCTTTCAGGCGCAGGTGCATGGGGAAAAGGGCGTACACGCCCTCGGATTGTTGTGGCCGGACGCCGCTCCCGTGCTGCGCGCCGTTTTTCTGGAGGAAGCGCAGGCGCAGAGCCGGATACAGGCACAGCCTGAACCAGATATTTCTCTTCCTGAACAGCCAGCATCGGAGGCGACTGAACCGGAGCAGCCACAGTTTACCACGGAAACCGTAGCGTTCTACCCCGGCGAGAAAAGCCAGCTTCCCTATGACATTGAAATCCAGACTATCCGCACCACCGAGCCGGAGCCGCCCATGCCGCAAAGACCGCCTGCGGAAAACTTCCGCATCACCGACGATGAGCTGGGCATCGGCGGCGCAAAGACCAAGTTCCGGGCGAATATGGCGGCAATCAATCTTCTGAAGGAGCTGGAGTTTGAGGGCGCACAGGCCACGCCGGAGCAGCAGGAAATCCTGTCCCGATATGTGGGCTGGGGCGGGCTTGCGGACGCTTTTGATGAAAGCAAGGATAACTGGAAAGACGAATTTGCGGAGCTTTATACGGCGCTTTCTCCCGAAGAATACGCCGCGGCCAGAGCATCTACCCTGAACGCCCACTACACCAGTCCCACGGTTATCAAGGCAATCTATGAAGCCGTTGGAAACATGGGCTTCCAGACCGGCAACATTCTGGAGCCTGCCATGGGCGTCGGAAACTTTTTCGGACTTCTCCCGCAGGAGATGCAAGGAAGCCGCTTGTACGGTGTGGAGCTGGACAGCATCACCGGGCGCATTGCCAAGCAGCTTTACCCCAAGGCGGACATTACCGTGGCAGGCTTTGAAACCACCGACAGGCGGGATTTCTTCGACCTTGCCATCGGCAACGTGCCCTTTGGACAGTACCAGGTCAACGACCGGGCTTACAACAAGCTCGGTTTTTCCATCCATGACTACTTTTTCGCCAAAACGCTGGATCAGGTGCGTCCAGGCGGCGTGATCGCCTTTGTGACCTCCCGCTATACGATGGACAAACAATCTCCCGAAGTCCGTAAGTACATCGCGCAGCGGGCGGAGCTGCTGGGCGCGATCCGCCTGCCCAACAACGCCTTCAAGGCCAACGCCGGTACGGATGTGGTCAGCGACATCATCTTCCTGCAAAAGCGTGACAGACCCATCGACATTGAACCTGACTGGGTGCATCTCGGTGAAAATGAGGACGGATTTTCCATCAATCAGTATTTCATCGACAACCCCGAAATGGTATTAGGCCGGCAGACCTCGGAAAGCACGCAGTACGGCAGGCAGGATTTTACTGTGGAACCGTATGAGGATTTGGACCTTGCCACGCAGCTCAGATACGCCATTCAGAATATCGGCGGCAAGTACGAAGCCGCAGAGCTGCCTGACCTCGGTGAGAACGAAACCATACAGGATACCATTCCCGCAGACCCCAACGTGAAGAATTACAGCTATGCCGTGGTGGACGGCGAGGTGTACTACCGTGAGAACTCCGTCATGGTCAAGCCCAACCTGAACGCCACCGCAAAGGAGCGCGTCAAGGGCATGGCAGAGCTGCGGGACTGCGTTCACCGGCTCATCGACCTCCAGATGTGGGAATCCGACGATGTTTCCATCCGCGCCGAACAGCAGAAGCTCAACCGCCTCTATGACCGCTTCACCGAGAAATATGGCCTCATCAACAGCCGGGGCAACGCCCTCGCCTTTGCAGACGACAGTTCCTATTACCTGCTCTGCTCCCTTGAAATGCTGGACGATGAGGACAAGACCAAGCTCAAGGGCAAGGCGGATATGTTCACCAAGCGCACCATCCGGCAGCGGCAGTCCGTTACCAGCGTGGACACCGCCGCAGAAGCCCTCGCTCTGTCCATTGGGGAAAAAGCCCGCGTGGATATGGCGTATATGTCCCAGCTCACCGGCAAGAGCGAGGACGACCTCATCGACGAGCTGAACGGCGTCATTTTCCTCGACCCTGTTTACGGCGACTGGCAGACGGCGGACGAATACCTCTCCGGCAACGTGCGCCAGAAGCTGCGGGAGGCGGAGAAAGCCGCCGTTGACAGCCCCGGCTATCTGCCCAACGTGGAGGCATTGCGCGCCGCACAGCCGAAAGACCTTGATGCTTCGGAGATCGAGGTGCGTCTCGGCGCGACGTGGATCGACAAAAAGTACATTCAGCAGTTCATGTTCGAGCTGCTGGAGCCGCCAGTGTATGCCCGCCGCGTCTTGGATGTCAACTACTCGGAGTTCACGGCGGAGTGGAACATCCCCGGCAAGAACAGCATCCCATATAACGACATCAACGCCCGCATGACCTACGGCACCGACTGCGCCAACGCCTACCGCATTTTGGAGGATACGCTGAATCTGCGCGACGTGCGGATCTACGACACCGTAAGGGACGCGGACGGCAAGGAAAAGCGCGTCCTCAACAGCAAGGAAACCACCCTCGCCCAGCAGAAGCAGCAAGCCATAAAGGATGCGTTCCGGGACTGGATATGGAAGGACCCGGACAGGCGGCGGGAGCTGGTGCAGCTCTACAACGAGCGCTTCAATTCCACCCGTCCCCGGGAATATGACGGCGGGCATCTGATCTTTCCGGGCATGAATCCTGAGATCACGCTGCGGGAGCATCAGCTCAACGCCATCGCCCACGACCTCTACGGCGGCAACACGCTCCTTGCCCATGAGGTGGGCGCGGGCAAGACCTTTGAGATGATCGCCGCAGCCATGGAGGGCAAGCGCCTCGGCCTGTGCCAGAAATCCCTCTTTGCGGTGCCAAACCACCTGACGGAGCAGTGGGCCTCGGAGTTTCTGCGGCTCTACCCCTCCGCCAATATCCTCGTGGCCACCAAAAAGGATTTTGAAACCCGTAACCGCAAGAAGTTCTGCGCCCGCATCGCCACCGGTGACTATGACGCCGTTATCATCGGCCACAGCCAGTTTGAGCGCATCCCCGTATCCAGAGAGCGGCAGGGACGGCTCTTGCAGGAGCAGATATGGGAAATCGAGGACGGCATTGCAGAACTCAAGGCCAGCCGCGCCGAGCGCTTTACCATCAAGGAGCTGGAGCGTACCAAGAAAAATCTGGTGGCCAAGCTGCAAAAGCTGCACGACGCCGCCCGCAAGGACGACGTTGTGACCTTTGAGCAGCTCGGCGTAGACCGGCTATATGTGGACGAGGCGCACAGTTTTAAGAATTTGTTCCTTTACACAAAAATGCGAAACGTGGCGGGGCTTTCCACCACCGACGCCCAGAAGTCCTCGGATATGCTCTTAAAATGCCGGTATATCGACGAAATCACCCACGGCAAGGGCGTCACCTTCGCCACGGGTACGCCCATCTCAAATTCCATGACGGAATTGTATACCATGATGCGGTATTTGCAGCACGATATGCTCAAGCGCAACAGTCTGACCCACTTCGACTGCTGGGCCTCCGCCTTTGGGGAAACCACCACCGCCATCGAGCTTGCGCCGGAGGGTACGGGCTACCGGGCGCGGACCCGCTTTGCCAAGTTCTTCAATCTGCCGGAACTGATGAACCTGTTCCGGGAGGCAGCGGACATCAAGACCGCCGACCAGCTAAACCTTCCCACGCCTACGCCCGTCTACCACAACGAGGTCAGTCAGCCCACGGCGCTGCAAAAGCAGATGGTGCAGGAGCTGTCCGAGCGCGCCGCAAAAGTCCACGCGGGGAGCGTGGACGCAAGCACCGACAATATGCTCAAGATCACCTCGGACGGACGCAAGCTGGGCCTCGATCAGCGCGTCATCAACCCCGACCTGCCGGACGATCCCGGCAGCAAGATCAATCGCTGCGTCAACAACATCCACCGCATCTGGCAGGACGGACAGACGGAGAAGCTGACGCAGCTCGTGTTCTGCGACCTGTCTACCCCCAAGGGCAAGGCGGCGCAGAGCGGCAGGATCGCCGCGAAAGGCACGGACAGCCCGGAGCTTCACGCGCTGGAGGCTGCTATCGACGCGGAAACCGGGCCGGAGGAGCCGCCCTTTACCATCTACGACGACATCCGGGAAAAGCTGGTTGCCCGTGGGATTCCGAGGGAACAGATTGCATTCATCCATGAGGCGAATACGGAAGTCCGAAAGAAGGAGTTATTCGCAAAGGTGCGCTCCGGTCAGGTGCGCGTCCTCATGGGCAGCACCTTCAAAATGGGTGCTGGCATGAACGTGCAGGACAGGCTCGTGGCGCTCCACGACCTGGACTGCCCGTGGCGGCCGGGCGATCTGGAACAGCGCAGCGGGCGCATCATCCGGCAGGGCAACCGCAACAAGGAGGTACACATCTACCGCTATGTCACGGAATCCACATTCGACGCCTACCTCTGGCAGACGGTGGAAAATAAGCAGAAATTCATCTCCCAGATCATGACCTCAAAATCCCCGGTGAGAAGCTGTGAGGATATTGACGAGGCGGCGCTCTCCTATGCCGAGATCAAGGCGCTGTGCGCCGGAGACGAGCGCATCCGTGAAAAGATGGACCTCGATGTGGACGTGGCGCGGCTGCGGCTGATGAAGGCCAATCACCAGAGCCAGCAGTACCGCTTGGAGGACAGCATCCTGCGGCATTTCCCGGCACAAATTGAGGAAAGCAAAGGCTTCCTCTCCGGCTTTGAGGCGGATATGAAAACGCTGGAGCAGCATCCCCACCCCAAGGACGGCTTTGCGGGCATGGAGGTCAAGGGGGATTTCCTCACCGATAAGGACAATGCCGGTGCTGCCATTCTGGAAGCGTTCAAGGACGCAAAGGGCTTGGAGCCCGTTCCCATTGGCAGCTATCGTGGCTTTTCTATGTCGCTGACCGTGGAAAACTTCGGCAAGGACTTCATCCTCACCCTCAAGGGCAGGATGAGCCACCGGGTAGAGCTGGGCAAGGACGCAAGGGGCAACCTCGTCCGCATCGACAACGCCCTCGCCCAGATGCCGGAGCGGTACAAAACGGTGCAGGGCAGGCTTGAAAACGTGCAGGCGCAGCTTGCAACGGCCAAGGCGGAGCTGGGCAAGCCCTTCCCGCAGGAAGCGGAGCTGAAAGAAAAATCCGCACGGCTGGCGGAGCTGAACGCCGAGCTGAACATCGACGACCGGACGCCCATGGAACAGGCGGCGGAGAATGTGGTGGCAAAACGCCCCTCCGTCCTCGGCAAGCTGAAAGCGCCCAGCGTCCACGGTGCGGGCGATCGGAAAAAATCTCACGAACAGGAGGCACGATGAATATGAACGAGGCATTACAGCAATCGTTATACGACAAGCTCTCGCGGGAGCAGGACAAATACCGGGACTGGCTGAAGGGCCAGCCCCCGGAGGAAATCCTCCATCACAGCTATGAATACACCGTGCGGGAGGATATTTTGATGAGTATGGAGGAGCTGACGCTCAGCGACGCGGAAACGCGGGCGCTGCTGCTGTCCCCCTCGCCCATGGCGATCCTCTACGACAAGTTCTCCGATCTGGAAACCGGCTACATGGACACGATCCGCGACAGCATCGAGGACACGGCAAAAGACGAAGCAAAAAAGCTCCGTGAGCTGCCGGTTTATCCCTATCCCGCCGACCACGCGCGGGAGAATGGGGAGCTGGACGTTTACCGCGCGTCCTTCCGCGCCAATGTGAGCTGTAAGGAGGCCATTGAAGCCGCCATCCGGGACAATTACCATGACAACCGCCTTGACACTGCGGCGGTGGGACAGGTGGCGGAGCAGTTCGGACAGGAACGGATGCTCTACGTCCTCGCCGCCACCGTCCGCCATTTTGATTACGACGGACGCATTTCGCGTGACAACAAGCGCTGGGCGAATACCATCCCCGTCTACGAAAACAAAGACGGTATGGATAGTGACCGCTCGGTGCAGTTTGTGGTCTGCTCCCACCCCGGCCTGACGGACCTGTTTCTCTCGCAGGCGCGGCATGAGCAGCGGCTGCGCCAGCCCCTCACAGCCGACGAGATCAAAGCGGAGGCTGCGCGGCTGCTGAGCAAGCTGCAAGAGCCTGTGCAGCCCAACAGTCCAAACGGGACGCATTTCATGGCGGAGGTGTCCCGTGACTTCATGGAACGCGCCGGAGGAAAGGACACTGCGGCGCTGCAAAAGCTGCTGCCCTTTTCCTCCCTTGCCCTCACGACCCTCAAAGACCGCAGGGGCGTGTATGCCCTGATCGGCAAGGACGAGGATCGCAGCCAGAGCCTCCGGCGTCCCTCCGTCCGCTCCAAGCTGCAACAGGCTTCGGCGGAGCAGAAGCAGCCTGCCGCAAAGAAGAAGGATTTGGAGCTGTGACATGGCGAAGCGGAAACGGGACATCCAGCTTAAAGTCCGTGTGACGCCGGAGGAACGGGCGATGATCGAGGCGAAGATGGCGCAGCTCGGCACGACCAACATGGCGGCATTCATGCGGAAAATGGCCATTGACGGGTATGTGGTAAAGCTCGACCTGCCGGAGCTGCGGGAGCTGGTGTCGCTGCTGCGGCATTCCTCCAATAATCTCAATCAGCTCACGCGAAGGGTGCATGAAACAGGGCGCGTTTACGCCGCGGATATGGATGATATACTCCAAAATCAGGAGCGGATCTGGCAGGCGGCAAGCGGTATCCTTTCCCGGCTTGCCGCCATCAAATAAAGGGGTATTTATCCCATGCGGGGCGGCTTGCTGCGAGGTAAGCCGCCCCTGCTTTTTTGCGGTTCGGCATCCTTGCAGGGCAAGACAGCTTCCTGTATGCTGAAAGCAGAAACAAACAAAACGGGAGGGATATTGATATGCGTTTCCTTTTGAAAATCCTCTTTGCGCCCGTCCTCGCGGTGCTTGCTGTCGTCACATGGTTTTTCGTGTTCGTTGTCAGCCTGTCCAGCGCCATCCTCTGCATCCCCGCCGCTATCCTCGGCTTTTTCGGGCTGTTCATACTCTTTGTGGATTCCGTCAGCTACGGCGTGGGGCTGCTGGTGATCGCGTTCCTCATCAGCCCCTACGGACTGCCCATGCTGGCGACGTGGCTGTTAGCAAAGCTCCACGTCCTGCGCTACGCGATTCAGGACAGGATTTACGGGTGATACATTTTTAGAAACGCGCAAAACATTTTGAAAAGCTATATTTTTGTGCAATTTCAGAAACGTCATATTACACAGCAAGCGCGGGGCGATATGCTCCGCGCTTGTTCATTTATTCGATCTCGTAGTCCTCGCTGTCGTCGGCCTCGCCGGTGGTGCAGGTGAAGCACAGGTACGTCCCCGTGACGCCGCTGCCTGCCGCCCAGATGGGCGCGCCGCAGATCATGCACCTTGCGCCGCTCCTTTTGGCGGCAAGGGCCTCCCGCAGCGAGGCGATCAGCTCCTTGCGGTTGGTATCCTTGTTGTTTTTTACTACGCCGTCCGCAAATTCTTCAATGGAAATATAGGTGAACATATCAGTCCTCCGATTTAACCGCAACATATTTCTGATTGCGGCTGTTGGGCTTGTCGGGAATGGTCATGCGAAGCTGTCCGCTTTCCAGCAGGGGCTTGAGGTGTGCTTTAATAAAATGGTTCTTGTTTTTCAGTCCACACATGGTCATGATTTCTTCACGGCTTTTAGGCTGCGCACAGAAAGCCAAAATCGTTGCGACTGTGCTGGTGTCTGTGGTGCTATCTGTGGTGGTGACTGGTGTGGTGCCACCACAGTTGCCGCCTAACTTCGTATTCCGAATCGTGGCATAGAGCATGAACGCCTCTACTTTGTATTCCGGCTGCGGCAGACCGGCGGCCTCCATGACCTCATAGAGCCGGTCTACACCCTCGCCGAACTCCTGCACATATTCGTACTCATGCAAAAACTGCGCGATTTTCGGGTTGCGGGAAAAGTGAACGTGACGCATATTGTTCAGCCGCACGATTCCCGGCAGAGTGCCGGGGCTTTCCACAGTGATCCGGTCGTCGAACATCTTGATTTGGATGTCGGTCCCTTTGATGCTGTAATCGCGGTGCGCAACGGCATTGATGATAAGCTCCTTCCACGCGAACTCCGGGTATTCCGGCTCCGTGACAAAGCGCGTATCCGCGCCGAGGTAGGTGCGCTCCTTGATCTGGCTTCCCACAAACTCCAGCGCTTTCTCTGTCACCTGAAGGATGCGCCCCTCAAACATCACGTCCTTGATGACGTTCATCCTTGCGCCGACCCTTGCCTCCGTTCCTTCGTAACGCACGAAGCGGATACGGGCGCGGGGAAAGAAGTGCTTCGGATTTTTGCCGAACAGCAGCATGGCCGCCGCGCTGACTTCCTCTTTTCCGCTTCTTTCGGAGAGAAATTCCTTGTTCTCCCGGAGGTATTCCTCCGGGCTTTTCCGATAGCCGATCCTTGAAGTAAACTCCCTGACAAAGCCGAGGTCAAGGTCGTCCAGCCCTGCATCGGGAACCGGCGTGTCTTCAAAATACCGCGTCCCCTTTGCGTACATGAGCTGCAAGCGCTCCTCAAAATTCAGCTTCTTGGACTTATCGCCGACACGGAAGAAAACCTCGTCCGCCTGATTCGCGTGAAGGTCGCTGCTCTGCAAGACTTCGATCAGCAGGATGTGGTCGGGCTTTCCGTTCCTGTTGGTGCAGGACAGCCGCTCCGTTTCCACCCGCACGGAGGGCTTGCAGAAGTCAAACGGCGCGCGCAGCAGCTCATTGATATTCTCTGCGTAACTGTCAATTCCGGTAATTGTTCCGTCGTCCTCTACGCCAACAGCGATCACGCCGCCGTCCGCGTTGGCAAATGCAATCAGGTGAACGGCAAGGGCTTTCGCGTCAATCCGCGCGCTCTTGCGGTCAAAGAGCGGCGATTCCACTGCACCACATATTTGTTCAATCGTCATTTTGCAGCTCATGCCCGCACCCCCTCGTCATAAGAAAAATCCTGACCGTGCTCCTCGCAGTATTTGCGAATGACGAACACCGTCATTTTATTGGGCATCGTCTTTCCATTCTCCCAGCGATTGACGGAGGTGAAGCTCACGTTCAATTCCTCCGCAAGCTGACGTTGGGAGATCCTGCGCTCGCTGCGCAGCTTGATGATGGCTTCGCCAAAGGTCATTTCGTATCACGCTCCTTATATCATAGTATAGCACATGGCAGCGCAAGCATACAAGAAAAATACGGAGGACTTCAAAAAAGAAATTACAAATCCGTCTCACAGAAAGGAGGCCGCGCCCCATGGCGACCACACGCATCATTTCCATGCACGTTAATCAGGGCAAGACGATTGCCGACTGCCTGACAGACCGCATCGACTACTCCAAGAATCCAGACAAGACACAGGGCGGCGAGCTGATCTCCGCCTACGAATGCGACCCGAAAACCGCCGACGCGGAGTTCCTTTACTCCAAGCGGCAGTACAAAACCCTCACCGGCAGGGAGCAGCAAAGCGACGTGATCGCCTATCAGGTGCGCCAGTCCTTTAAGCCCGGAGAGATCACGCCGGAGGACGCGAACCGCGTAGGCTATGAGTTTGCCGAGCGGTTTCTGAAAGGCAGACACGCCTTTTTCGTTGCCACGCACACCGACAAAAAGCACATTCATAATCACATCATCTGGAACTCCACCACACTGGACTGCAAGCATAAGTTCCGCGATTTTCTCGGCTCCGGCAGGGCCGTCGCACGGCTCAGCGACGCCATCTGCACCGAGCATCGGCTCTCCGTGATTGCTGACCCCAAGCGCGGCGTCAATCACTACGGCAAGTGGCTGGGCGACAACGCGAAGCCCTCCCACCGGGAGCTGCTCTGCGGCCTCATAGACGCGGCGCTTTTGCAGAAGCCTGACAGCTTCGACACGCTTTTGAAGCTGCTGGCGGAGGCAGGCTGCGAGGTCAGGCGGCGCGGCAATACGTTGTCCCTGCGCCACCCCGGCAAAAAGGGCTTTATCCGTCTTTCCTCCATCGACGGCTATTCGGGGGACGAGCTTCGCGCCGTTCTCGCCGGAGAAAAGGAGCATACGCCGCGCAAAAAACGGACGCAGGCCACGCGGAAAAAGAATACACTGCTCATCGACATCGAGGCGAAGCTGCAAGCCGGAAAGGGCGGCGGTTACGAGCGCTGGGCAAAGGTATTCAACGTCAAGCAGATGGCGCAGACCTACAATTATCTCCGGGAGCATGGGCTGCTGGACTACGGGGAGCTGGAGGAAAAAGCCACTACCGCCACGGAACAGTTCCACGCGCTGTCTGCACAGATCAAGGCGGCGGAGACGCGCATGGCGGAGATCGCCGTGCTGAAAACGCACATCATCAACTACGCCAAGACCCGCGACGTTTACGCGGGCTACCGCAAGGCGGGTTACTCGAAAAAGTATCTCGCGGAGCATGAGGGCGACATCCTTCTGCACAAGGCGGCGAAGAACGCCTTTGACGAGCTGGGCGTGAAAAAGCTCCCCACCGTCAAGAGCTTGCAGGAGGAATATGCCAAGCTGCTTGCCGAAAAAAAGACGGCGTATGCCGCCTATCGGCGTTCGCGCGATGAGATGCGCGAGCTGTTGATCCACAAGCAGAATGTGGACAAGATGCTGGGCAAGGATGCGCGCAGCGAGGAAAAGAAACAGGAGCATGACCGCCAGTAACGGCCATGCTCCCAAGCGTTTCGGAGAAACGCGCAGCCGCACAATTTTGTGCGTTCAAAGGGTCTTAGGGGCGCTGCCCCTGACAAGCAGAGGGCAGTTTTCGCGGCGGCGGAAATTGCCCGAAAAGCAAAGTGGGTACCTCTTTGCCCTGCTTGCCACGATTATCAACTTAGGGTTATAACAACTTCCTCAGTTTCATTTTTAGTCGCAGTGATTCCGTAGTTTTTGTAACTTTTTTTGAAGGCTATTGACAAACCAGGCGCTCATGCGTATAATAAAAAATAGCGGTGCTATTTTTTAGGAAGGAGGTTTAAGGATGAGCAAGGGAGAATCGACGAAGCAGCATCTTATGGAGTTGGCGAAGGCAGAGTTCCTTGAAAAAGGCTACAATGACGCTTCCGTTCGCAACATTGCAAAAACAGCCGGGCTTACTACCGGCGCAATTTTTCGATATTTTCCTGATAAGGAAAGCATCTTTGCGGCGCTGGTCTCGCCTGTGGCTGAAGAAATGCTTGCCATGTACCGTGCGGGCAATGAAAAGGGGTTTGATTTCCTGAGCGAAGGCCGCCCACAGGAAATGTGGGGGATCTCAGATGAAGTCATTGTAAGTTTGATCGACTATATTTTTTCAAACAAAGAAGTCTTTGCGTTACTGATTAACTGCTCCGCCGGAAGCCCTTATGAGCATTTTCTGGATGAAATGATTGCCGAGGAAGAAAAGCAGTCCATCGCTTATTTACAAGGGATGCGGGAACGCGGATTTCATTGCGCAGATATTTCGGATGCGGATATTCATGTGCTGCTCAGCGCGCAGTATTACGCTATTTTTGAAATTATCAGGCATGACACGCCTAAGGATGAAGCCCTTGCGCGTGTTCGCCTTATTGCGGATTTTTTCAGACCCGGATGGCAAAAAATATACGGCGGATAACGTCATATATTTTTTGTATGGAGGTTAGCCGCCTCTAACTGATATTTAACTAATTTATAACTGAAAGGACAAAAAACATGAACAGCAAAGAACAAACAAAGAAAAAAATCACCGTCCGCGATGTAATGACCATTGCGGCTATGATGGTACTTACAATTGTCGTCAGCGGGGTCACCGGCCCGCTGACCCTGCCATTCCCATTCCTTTACCTGTACGTCTGCGCCGGACTTCAGATGTTTCTCTGCGCAACATTCTATTTGGTCGTTGCAAATCGCCTAAACAAGCATGGAATTTTTCTCGTCTGGGGCGTGGTCTATGGCGTCATTTTAGGACTGAGCGGATATATGTTCCTACTCCCATACTTTGTCGCTGTCGCCGCCATCTGCGAATTGGCTATGCTTGGGAAAAATACTTATATCAATCCGCTGCGCAACACTATCGGCTGGTCTATTTGGGGACTAGGAATGGTTATCGGAAACGCTGTTCCCATCTGGGCTGCATGGGATTCTTATGTGGAGCAGGCCTCCGCAAGCGGTTTTTCGCAGGAGGTCTTTGACATGCAGATTAACATGTTATCCAGCCCCTGGCATATGCTTCTTGCCTGTGCAATCACGCTTGTACTTGCTGTTCTCGGCTGCCTGTTTGGTAACCGTATCCTGCGGCGTCATTTCAAAAAGGCGGGAGTTGTTCAATGAACCGTGAACAGACAAAAGAAAATCTAATCAGAAAGGTCAATGTCCTTGCACTGCTGCTCATAACAATATGCGCTTGCGCCGTGTCCTATCTTGCAGTGAATGTTTGGTTTCAAATATCATTCACTTTCCTGATGTTCGTCTTGATGGTGGCAATGGGGTCTTGGAAAGCTGGCTGTAAATTTCTGCTGGCTTATGTTGTCTGCTATGCGTGGCTCTACATAAACGCGACGTTTGATATCAGCTTTCCCTCTCCCATGACCTTCACCTTCATGATTGCGCTGATTCCTATAATGATGCCGGTCTATCTTTTGGTGCAGGCACCATCCGGGAAGCTGACCGCAGGGTTAAGGCAGCTCCCCCTTCCGTCAAAAATGATTCTGGCGGTTATTGTTATTCTGCGGTTTATGCCTACCGTCCTTGCGGAGTTCAGTGATGTAAAAGACGCCATGCGGACCAGGGGATTTCTGCGCTCACCGGCGCAGATTCTCCTTCATCCGCTTAGCACGCTGGAATATGCCATCGTCCCCATGGTGTTCCGTTCCCTGAAAATTGCCGATGAATTAGCGTCGTCCTGCATTGTTCGCGGAATTGAAAGTCCATATAAAAAACAAGGCTACTATGTAAATCGTATGCACTTGGGAGACGGCCTGTTGATGACAGCAAGTTTAGGCTTGACTGTTGCATTTATTGTATTGTGAGGTGAGGATATGGGCGCAGTAATTGAAATCAAAAATCTGAGTTTTGCCTATGAGGATGTCACCGAACAATTAAAGAACATCAACCTGACTGTAAACGAAGGAGAGATCGTCGTTTTGACCGGACCTTCCGGCGGGGGCAAAAGCACATTGACGAGGGTGATCAATGGGCTTGTTCCATACTTCTATGAGGGAACGCTGACAGGAGAGGTCCTCCTGATGGGAAAGAACCTGAAAGACATTCCCTCATGGGAGCGAGGTCGGTATATAGGCAATGTGTTTCAAGACCCCCGAAGCCAGTTCTTTGCCAACGAGGTCGCTGGAGAGATCGCCTTCGGCTGCGAAAACTACGGATTCTCCCATGAGCAGATCATGTCGCAGGTTGAGAATACCGCTCAGGAGTTGGCTATTGGAGAGCTACTGGAGGAAAAGGTGCGTGTTCTGTCTTATGGGATGCGGCAGCGGGTAGCCATTGCTTCGGCAAAGGCAATCGAACCGTCCATCTATGTTATGGACGAACCTTCCGCAAACCTTGATATGGATGCGACAAAGATGCTGGCGGAGCTGTTGCGTGAACTAAAGGCGCAGGGTAAGACCGTCCTGATAGCGGAACATCGGCTGTACTATCTTCGTGAGCTTGCCGACCGCATTCTATATCTGCGGGATGGTGAAATAGTCGATGAGTTTTTGCCGGATGATGCCACCTTGTTAAATCAAGAGCATTGGGAACAGTTGGGCTTGCGGAGCATGACGCTGGATGATCTTCCTGTACAGCAGTTTTCAGCGCCGACCGCTGGAAAACCGACCTTTGAGGTCAACGGACTTTGTAAATCCTTCGGCACGCATGTTGTGGCAAAAGAGATGACTTTCACCTGTAAGCAGGGAGAGATCATAGCTGTTGTCGGACCGAACGCCGCAGGAAAAAGCACGCTTGGAAAGATGCTGGCGGGACTGCTGAAAGAGGACGCCGGGGAGATACGCTATCAGGGAAAGAAGCTAAAAGCCTCAAAACGGCGCGGTCAGGTTTGGTATATCATGCAGGACCTTGACAGCCAGCTTTTTGGCGAGGACTTGATAGATGAATTGTTAACCGGGCAAAAACGCACCCCGGAGCGCGAAGAAAAAGCCGCGTCCATCCTTGCTGCCTTGAATTTGGACAGTCTGCAGGAGCATCACCCCATGACCCTTTCGGGCGGACAAAAGCAACGGTTGGCACTTGGCGTGGCGCTCATGCACGAAGCTCCCGTCATTATCCTTGACGAGCCGACCAGCGGACTGGACGGAAAAAACATGAGGACGGTAAGCGCACAGATCAAGGCATTGGCGCAGCAGGGACATATCATACTCATGATTACCCACGATGTTGAGTGCGCGCTGTCTACTTGCAGCCGCGCTTTACACATCAGGAACGGAGAGCTCATAAATGATTTCAAAATCGAAAATGCCCGGCAGCTCTTAGCTGTCATGCGCTGAAGGGAGGAAGCATGGACACAAAGAAAAAAACAGGAATGGCCTACCTTCTGGAACTGGCCGGAAAGTATAAGCTGCATTTGGCATTATCCGCATTCTTTGGCGTTCTCAGCGCCTTATGCTCCTTTATCCCCTATGTGATGGTATACCGCACGTTGCTGTTTTTGTTTGACAGTGCGGCAGATGTGAGTGCGGCGCTCCGCTATGGCATTATAGCGGCAGTCGCCATTGTGGGGAGATTCGTATTTTCTATCATCTCAGGCACTTTCTCGCATCTGGGTGCGTTTAACACGCTTTACAATGTGCGGGAACAGATAAGCCGCCATATTGCAATGGTAAACCTCGGCTTCTTTACAAGCCATACATCCGGTGAGATTAAGAAGGTCATTATTGAGGATGTGGAGCGCATAGAAAAGTTTCTGGCGCATCAGATACCGGATATTACTTCCGCGCTTTGCGTTCCCATTATCGTATTTATCTATCTGCTGACGGTCAACGTGCCTATGGCGCTCTGCCTTCTGGCTCCTGTGGTTTTAGGGCTTGTGATCCAAGGCATTGCCACCGTCGCTACCGGCAGACAAATGCCGGAATATCACCGTCTGCAAGGTAAGCTCAATTCCACTATTATGCAGTTTATCAACGGAATGCCGGTAATGAAAACCTATAACATGACGGCTGAGAGCTACAAGGAGTATTCCGACACTGTGACAGAGTACAACAGCTTCTGGAAACGCTGCACACGGGATCAGGGATACACCTACGGTGTTTTTGTGGCGCTGGTGGAAAGCGGCATCCTCTTTGCCCTGCCTGTGGGCGGACTGCTCTACTTTGGTGGGAGTCTCGCTGTGCAGGACTATCTTTTCTTTATGATCATGAGCATGGTTTTTCTGTCCAGCCTGCTCAATTTGATGAATCTGTCTATGATGTTCAGCCAAATCATGAGTGGAATGAGCCGGATACAGGACATTATGGACCTGCCCCGCACCACGGAGGGCGCATCCGTTATGGAAAAAGCGCAAGAGCACAGCGTTTCCTTTGAGCATGTGACCTTCCGCTACGATAAAGCCGATGTGCTGAAGGATGTGAATCTGATTCTTCCGTCCGGGAGCTTGACGGCGTTTGTAGGCGCTTCGGGCGCAGGCAAAACAACAGCGGCTCAGCTCATACCGAAGTTTTGGGAGGTTACGGAGGGCGCGGTAAAGATCGACGGCAAGAGCATCACGGAGCTGAAAACAGAAAACCTTATGGACCTGGTATCTTTCGTGTTCCAGGAGACCTTTATGCTCAGTGACACGATATATCAAAACATTGCCATCGGCAGCAACACCGCTACCCGCGAACAGGTAGAGACGGCGGCAAAGGCGGCACAGATCCATGACTTTATCATGAGTCTCCCGAACGGCTACGATACCAAGTTGGGCGAGGGCGGTGTGAAGCTCTCCGGCGGGGAAAGGCAGCGCGTCTGCATCGCAAGAGCTATTCTGAAAGACGCGCCGGTTATTGTCTTTGACGAGGCTACAAGCTACACAGATATTGAGAATGAGCATAAAATTCAGCTTGCGCTGCAAAATCTCCTAAAAGGAAAAACGACGATCATGATCGCCCACCGCCTACATACCATTGTGGGCGCAGACCAGATATGCGTATTTCATCAGGGAGAGGTCGAGGAAACCGGCACACATCAGGAACTGCTTGCGGCAAATGGGCGCTATGCCAGAATGTGGGCGGCATACAGAGAGGAGGCGGCATCGTGAATACATTTATGAAAACTGTCCGTGAGATTTGCGGTGAACGCACAAAGACGCTCTATTTGCCGATAACCTTATCGTGTATGGATTCCATCCTTCACATGGGCATGTTCAGCCTGATGGTTATTACGATTATTGAGCTTGTGAGTCAGAGCTTCACAACGCAAAAGCTCCTTGTTTACAGCATCGTTCTTCTTGCGCTGTTTCTTGTGCGAGCCGTTCTCTATGCGTTTAATTACACGCGCACACAGTTCAGGGGTGCGGATATCGCGGCGGATCTGCGGCTGTCTCTGGGCGACCATATCCGCAGCCTGAATCTTGGCTATTTTAACAAAAACAGCATCGGGCGGCTCATGTCCACCCTTACGACGGACATCGCCGACTTTGAACAGATTTTGACTCATTCGTTATCCAGTTTGTTTAAGGTAATCTTCTTTTCCGCACTGGCGCTTATCTTTGCCTTTATGATCTCATGGCAGTATGGACTGCTTGCTTTGGCGCTGATCCTCGTCGCATTACCTTTAATGAATGTCAGCGGAAAGATGTCCGCCAAATATGGAAGCCGTCAGAAAAACAGCATCAACCGGGTAATCTCCCGCACGGTAGAATACATCAATGGCATCAAGACGTTTAAGCTGTATAACCTGATAGGAACCCATTTTAAGCGTCTGGATGACAGCTTTGTGGAACTAAAAAAGGATTCTATCAAGCTGGAGCTTTCCATCATGCCCTTCTCGATCCTGTTCTCCATTATCACATCCCTGATGCTGCCTGCGTCGCTGATCGTCGGGACGGTCCTTTTTCAGAATGGCACGCTGGATTCGCAACGTTTTATTGCGGTCATACTGGTTGCCGTGTCACTGTCAGCAATGATGGCGACACTGGGAAGCCTGTACCCTGAGATGACTTACCTGGGCAAAGCTGCGGAGAACATTGTAAAAGTCAGGAATGAAAAGCCGCTTTCCTGGCAAAAGGACGCCCGCGGACTTGAATCGTGCGGCGTGCAGTTTGAGCATGTTGGCTTCTCCTATGAAAAGAACGTGGATGTACTGCGCGACATCTGTTTTGAGGCAAAACCGGGAAGCGTTACCGCGCTGGTCGGGCCATCCGGCAGCGGAAAAACAACGATTATCAGCTTGATCTCCCGTTTTTGGGATGTACAGACCGGACGTGTCCTTGTAGGAGGAACGGACGTAAAGGAACTGTCCCCGGACAGCCTGACGGCTCGTATGGCAGTAGTCTTTCAGGATGTGTATCTCCTGAACGATACGATTGCAAACAATATCCGTGTGGGGAAACCCGGCGCATCTATGGAGGAAGTGGAAGCTGCGGCTAAATCAGCGCAATGCCACGATTTTATAATGGCGCTGCCCGATGGCTACGACACAATGGTAGGAGAAGGCGGCAGCACACTCTCCGGCGGCGAAAAACAGCGTATCTCCATCGCCCGTGCGCTCATTAAGGACGCCCCCATCGTTTTGCTGGACGAAACTACTTCGAGCCTTGATGCGGATAATGAAAGAGAGATTAACAAGGCTTTGGATACGCTTATGGCCGGAAAAACCGTGCTTGTCATCGCTCACCGGCTAAATACCGTTGTGGGTGCCGACCAAATCCTTGTTCTGGATAAAGGGCAGATCAAGGAGCGCGGCACACACGCTGAACTTGTCCGTCAGGGCGGCTGGTATGCGCAGATGATTGAGGAACAGGAAAAAGCAAGAGGATGGACGGTATGATTTTTGAAAAGGCATGGGAGACATAGATGACGCTGCATACGTCGGGTGAAGACTATTTGGAGGCTGTGCTGATGCTAAAACAGAAGAATGGCATGGTGCGCTCCATTGACCTTGCCCGGCACATGGGCGTATCCAAAGCCAGCGTCAGTTATGCTGTAACAGCGCTTCGTAAAGGTGGCTTTCTCATCATGGATGAGGACTACTATCTCCATTTGACCGAAGCTGGACAGAAAACAGCCGAGGAAATCTACGAGCGCCATCAGTTTTTTACACAGCGATTGATTGCCGCAGGAATTGACCCGGAGACCGCAGAGAAGGAGGCTTGCAAAATGGAGCATACTGTCAGTCAGGAATCCTTTGAATGCATTAAGGAGGCTTACAACCTCCACACAAAAAGCAAAGACTGATTGCCCGCACAATAACGGACAAAAGTAAGCGCCAGCGGCAAGTACGTCTTGCCTGCTGGCGCTTACTTTTGCTCGTTCAAAGCTTTGACACTTTTGCAGAAATCAATGTATTTCTGCGCTTCTTCATCACTCATACCGGCAAAGAAACTGGAGACACAGCGGGGAATCGAAGCGTCCCTCTGATCGAATACCAGCTCATCGAGGCTGAAATCCAGCTCCTGTGCAAGTAGAAAAGCGGTTTCCAGTTTTGGATTACTGCGATTCTTCTCAATGTTGATAATCGTCCTTATGCTCATGTCGAGCTTGTAGGCCAAATTACGTTGTGAAATCTCCCGTTCTGCCCTTTTCAGGCGAACGATTTTTGAGAAACGATCAAGCGGCGTTGCCATATACTCACCTCAACTACATTGTACTGTGAAGCGCCGCTCATAGAAATTCCCATGTACTTCATGTGATAGTGAAGTATAGTTCACCTATCTTGATGAGGAGGCGATGATATGACTTACAAAATTACAACACGAAAGGCGTGTAAATAATAAGGGGCTTCGCATGGACGGCATTCCCAAAGTAAAGCTGTAATATCCGGCAACCGCACAGAAAAAGTATCTGTCCGGTCATGCCTCGCTACTTTTGGATGTGAAGTACAGTTCATATATGAGTGCCTGCGCTTCACATATGGTGTCCTCTTTCCGAAAGGTTTATACCTGGTTGCCATCCTCGGCTTGGTCAACTATGTTACAGAAAACAGCGCACAAGCGGCTTTTGCCTGCCTGTGCGCTGTTTTGCATATAGCTCCCCCGATTCCTCGATGCCGCTCTCCACCACCCTCCGTTTCGATTCGCCTACCTCAAAAATCGAAACGGAGGTACATAAGATGTTTGACCGAAGGAGCCTTTACGCTCTGAATAAAAAAGACCCGGATGCCATCGTGTATCTGGATGCAGACGGAAACCTTGTCCGGCTTGTTCGTGAGGACTTTGCCAGCGATGAGGAATTCCAGAAATGGAAAGCATGGTCGGACGCAGACTTCCACTGCGAGGAAAAGGACGGCCATGTGTTTTCCAATCATGTGCGCTCCCTGAACGGGCTGCATGAAACAAAGGCTATTGCTCCCTCGCCGGAGGTGATGATGCTGGAAAAGAACGACCAGCAGGAACGAGAGCGGCTTCGCTCCGCACTCATGAAAGGGCTGGATGATTGTCTGACCCCGACACAGCGGAGGCGGCTGTGGCTGTATTGCATCGAAGGCATGACCGAAGATGAAATCGCATTGGCCGAGAACGTGCGCCAGCAGAGCATCTCTGAGTGCATCATGGCGGCAAAAGAAAAAATCAAAAAATTCATGGAAAGTACCCTGTGAAACTGCCGTTTTAGCGGCGGTTAGTGAAGGGAGCTTTTCTCTCGGACACTTGAACTTTGAAAACTGCATATACGGCATTACAGGCACAGACCCCGCGTGAAAAGCGAATTGAGGTGCGCCGCCACGACGATGGCTTTAGGAAATGATCTTGGACAAGCCATCTGAGCGATCTACGCATTTTCCTCAGACCCGGTTTAGGCAGACCGGGCGCGATGACAGCGCGGGCGATATGCAACCCCAGCTACGGCCTCCCACTGACTTGAGGGGGAACACGGGGATATTCGCCAGCCTTACAAGCAGCGGTATCCCGGTGTTGGGACAGTCTCGCCAGAGACGGCCTGTAATGCCCCCTGACGATTGGGGGCGTGGCAAATAAATCGTCGCACAAGTACCATCAACGAATAACAAATACGGAGCAGCCGCGCCGGATTGCGCCGCCGCCCATCAGGGCGTATGCGGACACAGCTATCTTCGGCGCGGCCACTTCCGTTTTCTTCTACATATAACTGCTCTGTTTTGAAAGGTCGGTGAAACTATGGATAAACAAGCTACAACAAAAGCGCCGGCAACCTCCTACAAGGAGATCAGGATCGGCAAGACCCTCTATCGCGTGACAAGCGTGTTTTCCGGCGAAAAGGACCTTGGCAGGACGCTGGAGCAGCTTGCGGTGCGCCGCGCCATGACGGAACTGGACGCTCCCGCGACTGCGCAGCCCTGTCACGCATCGTAACAGACAATCAGCCTCCCTGCGGCGGCATCCTTGCGCGAAAATGGTATCCCCGGTATCATATTCTTGCAGGGAAAACCTGCGAGAGCCATCACGCCGCACGGATGTATGAATCGCAGAGAATCGGGAGGTAAAATACAGATGATCGAAAAGACATACAACGTAGGCATCTATTGCAGGCTCAGCAACGACGATGAGCGCGACGGGGAGTCCGTATCCATTGAAAATCAGAAGCTCCTGCTGCAAAGTTATGTGCGTCAGCGGGGCTGGAATGAGATCGCGGTGTACTGTGACGACGGGTACTCAGGTACGAATTTCGACCGGCCCGGCGTCAAACGCCTCATCGAAGATGCAAAAGCCAAGAAAATCAACCTCATTCTGGTAAAAGACCTATCACGCTTTGGGCGTAACTACATCGAGTTCGGACAGTACACGGACTACCTGTTCCCCTCGCTGGGCTGCCGTTTTATCGCGCTGAACAACGGCATCGACACCATGAGTGACAACGGCAGCACCGACGTTATGTGCTTCTTGAACTTATTTAACGAGTTTTACAGCCGGGACACCTCCAAGAAGGTCAAGGCGGTCAAGCGGGCCTGCGCGGAAAGCGGCAAGTTCATGGGAACCTACCCCGCCTACGGCTACAAGCGCGACCCGGAGGATAAGCACCACCTCGTCATCGACGAGGAGACCGCCCCTACCGTGCGCCGCATCTTCGCCATGCGCGCCGCCGGCACAGGCTTCCGTGCCATCGCCGTCACGCTCAACGAGGAGGGCGTTTTGCCGCCCGGTGCGCTCTACTATCAGCGCAAGGGGCGCAGCGACCCGCGCAACGTCAACCACAAGTGGGCGGAAACCACCGTCAAAGCCCTCATCCGCAGCGAGGTCTACATCGGGAACATGGTGCAGGGCAAAACCGGCACTCTGTCCTACAAGTCCAGAAAGCTCGTGGGCAAGCCGGAGGAGGAATGGATACGGGTGGAGGGAACCCACGAACCCATCATTTCCCGCGAGGTCTGGGATACCGTGGTCAGCATCGACAAAAAGAAGGTGCGCAAGACGCCGCCCACGGACGGCATCCGCAGCATCTTCACCGGCCTTGTCTACTGCGCAGACTGCGGCTTCAAGATGCGCAACCACATCGAGCGCTTCACCTATAAGGACGGTACGCCGGGGCGGTACAGCTCCTTCATCTGCGGCAACTATGCCAGAAGCGGCAAAAGCGCCTGCACCATCCACTCCATCTATGAGAATGTGCTGGAGGAACTGGTGCTGACGGACATCCGGGAAAAGGCGCGCTTCGTCGAGTGCGACGGCGAGCGCCTTGCCGAGCAGATCAGCCGCATGAAGGAAAAGGAAAGCCGCAGCCGCGTTATCTCCTATGAGCAGGAGCTGAAAGCGGCAGCGGCGCGTATGAGTGAGCTGGAACGGCTGATGCAGAATCTCTATGAGGACAAATGCACCGGCACCATCCCCCAAACGGTCTTTCAGACGCTCATGCGGAAATACGAAGCGGAACGGGCGGAAAAGGCCGCCGTCATCCCGGAGCTGGAGCAGAAGGTCAGGGCGCAGCTTGCAAACCGGCAGGACGCAAACCGCTGGATGGAGGTCATCCGCCGCTACACCGAGATCACGGCGTTGGACGAGAGCGTCCTCTTTGAGCTGGTGGACCGCATCGAGGTGGGCGAGGCGCGGAAGGTCAACGGACAGCGCATCTGCGACGTCAAGGTGGTCTACCGCTACGTCGGCAGTGTGGACGACGCGCTGGCACAGGAGAGGCAGGAAGCGTATGAAAAAGCTATATAAGGTCGGCATCTACTGCCGACTGAGCGTGGACGACGCCTCCAACTCCGCCAAGGCAAAAAACTATATCCCCGCTGATGAATCCGTCAGCATCGAGAATCAATATGAACTGCTTTCCAAATTCGTAATGCTCAACGGCTGGACGGAGGTCAAGTCCTACCGGGACGACGGTTATAGCGGTGGAAATTTTCAGCGTCCCGGATTTCTGGAGATGCTGGAGGACGCGCGGCACGGCCTCATCAACCTGATCCTTGTGAAAGACCTATCACGACTGGGTCGTGATTTTGTGGAGGTCGGACGCTATACCGACGTTGTTTTCCCCTCGTTGGGCTGCCGCTTCGTATCCGTCCTTGACTGCCTCGACACCGAGGGCGACAACATGGATATGCTGCACTTCCGCAGTCTGATGAACGACTACCACTTGAAAGACCTCTCCAATAAGGTAAAATCCGTTCTTCACGCCAAAATGCGCAACGGTCAGTATATCGCCGCCTACGCCCCCTACGGCTACCGCAAGGGCGAGGAGGACAGGCACCGGCTGGTGATCGACGAGGAAGCAGCCGCCGTGGTGCGCCGGATGTTCGAGCTGCGGCGCGGCGGCATGGCCTACGGCAAGATCGCCGCCGTGCTGAACAGCGAGGGCATCCTCTCCCCGCGCTGGTATTGGGCAAAGCGGTACGGCAGCGGCTCCTGCAAGTACGCGAACCTTTGGATGTACGCCACGGTGAAGAACATACTGACAAACGAAGTCTACACCGGAAATCTTATCCAGAATCAGACCGGCTCGCGCTCCTATAAGGACGACACCATGATCTATAAGCCGGAATCCGAGTGGATACGGCATGAGGCTTTGCATGAAGCCATCATCTCCCCGGAGGTATGGGCGGCGGTGCAGGAGGTCAATCGGGAAAAGGCTCTGATCTCCGCCAACAACGCGCTGCCGAAGCCCTTCCTGTTCACAGGCAAGCTCATCTGCGCCGACTGTAAAGCACCCCTTCAGGGTAACCGGGAGACGCAGCGCCGCAAGAACGGCACGTCCAAACGCTATGTTTCCTATTTCTGCTCCCGTTATACGGCCTCCGGCTACGGCGCGTGTTCCCGGCACACCATCTATGAGATGACACTGACGGAGCTTGTATTGAGCGAGATCCGCGCCCATGCCGAGGCGCTGGAACTGGACGAAGCTGCCATGCTGGACAGGCTGCAAGCGCAGCGCAGCGCCGCAAGCGCCGAGCGCATGGAAGGTATCCGACAGGAGATCACGAAGCTGCGCCGCCGCATCTTCGAGCTGGAGCAATCCACCTCCAAGCTCTATGAGGACAAGGTGTGCGGCGTTATCACCCCTGCAGCCTTCTCCGTGCTGATGCAAAAGAGCGAGCAGGAGCGGCTGCAAAAGACGGAGAGGCTGGACGCACTGCTATCTGAAACACAGCAGCAGGAGCAGGAAGCGGCCGCTATGCAGCGCTGGTCAGCCCTTATCCGAAAGCATCTTCATATCCGGGAGCTTGACCGCGACACGGTGGACGAGCTGATCGACCGCATCGAGGTCGGGGAAAGCGCCGTCGTTGACGGAAAGCGCGTCCGGGATATTAGAATCTTCTACCGTTTTATCGGGAACGTCTGAATGGAGGTCAGATCATGGATAGCAGTAAAAGCAAGCGTGTGGTATTATATTGCCGGGTAGCAACGCAGGCGCAGCTTGACGGCGACCACACGCTGGAAGCACAAAGCGCCCGGCTGCATGAGCAGGCCGAGCGGCTGGGTTATAAAATTGTGGGAGAAGTCAGTGAGTATGAAAAAGGAACTACGCTTGACCGTGACGGCTGGAAAAGGGCTTGTCAGGAAGCGGTGGAGCAAAAGGAGGACATTCTCCTTGTTGCCGAGCTTACACGGATAGCACACGACCCAATCCTTTGGATGCAGGCTTTGCGCGAGTTGAGCGGCAAGGGCGTCTGGATTCAGTCCGCTGCTGAACCGGATGCGTTTCGGGTAAATCCCCTTTTTCACCTATGGCTGCCGCCGGGAATCCAATGGCAGCTTGCACTCCATGAACTATGGCAAACTTACCGCAGGAACAACGAAAACAGCGATTGATACAGCAAAACTGTCTGAACAGGGAGAAATCATTGCTTACCTTTCCCGAATGGGAGATGTTCTTCATGATGTTGAGGAAGGGGGCAAATTCATTGCTGTTCTGGTCATCACTGTCCACGCTGTTGGCGATGGCAACAAAGTGGACGCCGTGCTGCCGGAAGAATACCTCCGTGTAAAATCCGGTTTGCAGATAGTCACGCCCCGCCCGGCTCATATCCTTGACAATCACATGGGCAACCTTGCCCGCCTCAATATCCGCGATGAGCTGCTTCCATGCCGGCCGCTCAAAATTGCCGCCGCTCCATCCGTCGTCCGTATAGTGCCGACAGTTGGTGTAGCCTCTCTGCTGGGCATAGCTTTCGAGGTATTTTTTCTGATTCACGATGGAGTTACTATCCCCGGCATTGTCATCGTCACGGGACAGCCGCTCATAGAGAGCGGTAATTTTGCTTTCAGTCTGTTTCACGCTCATGATGCGCTCCTTTCAGACTGTCGGCTCATTTGTGGTGCCTCCATTATACCATAGGTTCCGTCGTTTGTAACCATATCATTGCGTACAATCCGCAAAATTTTATCCTCCATGGTCTCGCCGCCGCTTTCGTTGAACACGACTCTGACCTTGTAGGTGGTTCCACCAATCCGGCGAATGATAAACTGCTCTCTTTTGTTCTGCTCCATAGGCATCCTCCTTGCGTGATTTGTTGGTTTTTGATATAATGTGTTTGGTTCCGTTGGCTGTAATCCAACCGTGTCTTTCGGCTGCTTTTCCATGCTCCATATCCTCCTTTTCTCTGCAAACCGCCTCATAAGTAATCTGTGTAACTTGTGCTAAGATTACTTCCTCTACTAACAGGAGAAATACGGGGTGTAAATCGGAACTGTTTTTGAAAAAAAGAAAAATATTTTTTCGGGGGGGTGAAGCTGTCGTGGAACCATGGGAGGATGAACTGCTGTGGGATGATGATTTTTCCGATGAGGAAGAAGATACCGAAGAACAAATAGAGGAAGCCGACCTTGAAATGGATGCGGACGGCTTTGCCGATTGGGAGGATGCATCTGACGCTGCGCCGGTGGATGAGACGCTGGAAGAAGCGCTTGCAGAAGAACGCACGCTGGAGCTGGAGAGCGAGCTGGAGCAGGACGAGCATCCCAGAGACTATCATGCCGAGCTGGAGGACGAGGAGGAAGAAGCTGCGCCTACCAGTGAGAAGCGACTTAAGCGGGAAATTCGCGCTGAGGCTCTGCGGCGGCTGGAGGAAGCGGCCCGGACGGAATCCGACTTTCTGACTGTGGTGGACGAGTGGAACAAGCTGGACAGAAATCGGGAACGCCGAGAGCGTGACCACGAAAACCTGCGCGGGGACGTTCCGTTGGAGTTTCAGGCTGTGCCTGATCCGAAGATTGCTCCCCTCTGGATGAATCTGCC
>ERZ894217.161-NODE-161-length-43824-cov-21.644589_pt1 | contig 43824 bp, 42 predicted proteins | sample MGYA00380291_ERZ894217 | MGnify/ENA primary metagenome ERZ894217 (study PRJEB32331, sample SAMN06328480) | human gut metagenome | biome: human gut microbiome; feature: stool | host: Homo sapiens | collected 2013-07-05 ...
AGAAGAGGCTTATGACTCCGAAGAAGTAAGTATCCAGCCGGACGAGGGCTTGCAACCGTCTCGTCCGGCTGGTTTTGTTTTATGTTGTTTCAACAAATAGTTGATGCGCAATTTATGCAAAATTTACGCAGGAAGGTTGAATACCGTCCTTGTGTTTTCGCTCCCCTATGTTATAATATGGTAAAAGATGGGAGGTGTATTTTATGCAGCTGGCGTTTGGCTGGTACAACATTATTGAACTCTTGTTCTGCCTTGTGGCGCTGTGGATGGGCATCCGCGACCTGCAAGGCAAAGACCCGCTGATCCACACCTTTTTCAACAAATATGACAGCGACCCGGAATACCGCGCCATGTGGCAGAAGAAAAACGGCGTGTGGGAGATCTGCAATGCCATTATTTTTGCTTCCCTGCAGTTTCTGGGCAACTTCCCTACCTTGAGCAACTGGGCGCACACCATTGCCCTTGTCGTTGATGCCATCTACCTGATCCTGTATGAAATCTGGGAGCACAGTGCGGACTGAGCCGCCGGGAGGTAAGTACAAATATATGAACCTGAACCTTTCCACTTCAGACTGGCTGAACGTTGCACTGGGCGTGCTATTTTTATACCGCGGCATCCGGGACTTGTACAATGGCACCGGCACCGGTTGGAGCAATGAGGACGAAAAGAACCACTTCCACAGACCCTTCGGCATCCTGTCGCTCCTTTGCGGTGCGCTCTGGCTGGTCAACATTTTTCTACCTAGAGTAGAGCCGCTGCACTCTATTTTGATGGTCGTGACGCTCGTGTTCTGCGTTGCGTTGCTGATCTCACATCTGTGCTATACCCTGAGCAGGGACGACAAAAAGTGAGGATGTTTCTATGGAAGTCATCTGCGCGATCTTAACCGCGCTTTTCGGCATTGGGTTCGGCATTTTTATGGCACTGCAACCGGAGAACGTCATTGCCTTGCGTTCCCGCAGGCGTTATACGCAGGTGCCCGAGCCTACGGAAGAGTACATCCGACTGACCCGGCTGGAGGGCATCGTAGTTTCGGTGCTCAGTGCCGTGCTTTTAGTGGTGCTGCTGTTCGCACCCAAATAAGACTTTGCAGCTTCCCTCTTGCGGATTTTTTCTCACCCTGTTACAATGAGAAAAAACGCAGGAGGTTTTTTGTTATGGTCAAGCACGTTATTCTCTGGCAGCTGAAGGACGAGCTGTCCGCCGAGGAAAAGGCCGCCGTCAAGGCTGGCATCAAAGAGGGGCTGGAAAGCCTTTCCGGCAAGATTCCGGGGCTTGTGGACATCCATGTCAACATTGATGCGCTCCCCTCCTCCAACGCCGACCTGATGCTGGATACCACCTTTGAGAGCGCCGAGGCTCTCAAAGGCTACTCCACCCACCCGGCGCATGTGGCAGTGGCAAACAGCAAGGTGCGTCCCTACTACAAAAACCGCGTCTGTCTGGACTACGAGGTGTAATACGGCACATCTGCGGACGCTCCGGGATGCCATTTTATGGAATGAACTTACGCAAAAAGGGTCATTGCACGGTTTGTGCAATGACCCTTTTACTATCAGGCGATGCTGAACTTACTGAACGAACTCCACGGTGTACTCAAAGCCGTACTCTTCCTGCAGCTTCTTGACCTCGGGCTCGCAGTCCTCGATGAAGGTGGGAGCGTAAACAGAAGCGCCGTTGTGTGCCTTCTTGTAGTCCTCCACGATCTGCTGCAGCTTTGCCCAGCCCTCGTTGGCCTTGTTCTGGTCGATGCTGTCGGGGAAGTTGATGATGAACTCGCGGTGTTTGGGAATACGTGCCTTCATAATAGTGATCTCCTTATTCTTATCGTTTTCAATAAATCAGCTTTTTATTCAGAAGCGGAGCGCTTTGCCCCGCGACCTGCGGAAAAACGGTTACAGCCCGAACACCCGGCGGGCGTTTGCGGCGGTGGTGCGGAACACCTCTTCCGGGGCAAGCGCCTTGCGCTGGGCGATGTATGCGCCCACATAGCGGATGAGGGAGCTGTCGCAGCGGGTGCCGCGCACCGGCTCCGGTGCCATATAGGGGCAATCGGTCTCCAGCACGATGGCGTCCAGCGGCAGGGCGTCAATAGCCTTGGCTGCGCGCTTGGCACCATTGAAGGTGCAAGCGCCGCCAAAGCCGATGTACAGTCCCTGCGCTGCCAACTGCACGGCATCCTCGGCGCTGCCGGAATAGCAGTGCACGATGCCCTTGGGGCGGTACTTTTTAAGCAGGGCGTAGACGTCTGCGTGCGCCTGCCGGTCGTGCACGATGATGGGCTTGTCCAGTTCCAGCGCCAGCCGAATCTCGGCCTCAAACAGTGCCAGCTGGGCATCCTTGGGCACAGGCCAGTGGTAGTCCAGCCCGCACTCGCCTACCGCTACCACCTTGGGGTCATCGTAGTAGGGCATCAGCGCCCGCATCTCAGCAGCCCAGTCGCCGCCATACACCGACACCGTGGGCGCAGGGCCTTCCTCGCCGCAGTCGGCGGCGGGCAGCAGGCTTTCCGGGTGGATGCCAATGGCCGCCACCACCCATGGGTAGCGGTGCGCCAGCTCCAGCACCCGGGGCGCATCCCCGGAGTGGGTGGCCTGCTCGCACACGCCTACCACGCCCTTGTCGGGCAGGCTGTCCAGCAGCGCAAAGCGGTCGGCGTCAAAGGCGCGGGAACTGTAATGGGCGTGGGTGTCAAAAATAGGTCCGGTCATACCTTCTCCTTTTGGGCAGGGGCTTTGTTCACCAGCCAGATGCCCACGCACACGAACACCAGCGCCGCCAGATACTGCCAGCGGAACAGCGGCTCGCCGTTGAGCACGGCGCTGAGCAGCACATTGACCACCGGGTTGACGAAACCAAAGATGGCGATGCGGCTGACCGGGTTGTTTTTCATCAGCAGCGCCCACAAAATATAGCCTGCGCCGCAGATAAAGGCCAGATACAGCATGACCACCGCAGCCAGTGCGCTTTGCACATGGAGACGGCCGCCCATGACAGTGCCCAGCACAAACAGTGCCAGCCCACCCACAAACAGGTTCAGGAAGCAGACAGCAAAGCTGTCGGCCTTTTTGGTGACCGACTTGTTCCACGGGCCGGACAGAGTGAAGATGATGGTCGCCGCCATCATACAGAACACGCCCCAGCCGCTGCCGCTGCCGTGGTTGCCAAGGGTACCGATGAGTACGCCCGCAAAGCCCACCGCGCAGCCCAGCGTTTTTGCCGGGGTCATGCGGTCCGCATTGCCATAGATAAAGTGGGCAAAGATGACGCCCAGAAAACTCTGGGTGCTGTTCAAGATGCCGCCAAACGCGCCGGTGAGCATGGCCACGGCGATATAGTAGAACGCATACTGTGCCGTGGTCTGCCACAAGCCCAGCGCGCAGCACTCGGCTGCTACCCTGCCCCGGGGCAGGCGAGGTGCTTTTCCCTGCAGCAGAATGCTGCCCAGCAGCACCAGCACGCTGCCCAGCATGAACCGCACCCCTGCAAAACAGAAGATGGAGGCGGTGTTGCCGGAGTCGATGGAGAACAGGCGGTAGCCCAGCTTGATGAACGGAAAGGCCGAGCCCCACAGGACATTACAGAAAATAGCCAGCAGCACGGCGCACACCGGCGTGCCGAAGATCTTATCCAGCTTTGCCGCACGAACGGCTGTATTATCAGACATGATGCTCCTCACTTAGTGGATACGGCTGCCCACGGGGGTATCGTCGCCGTAGAAGGCAATGGAGCAGCCGCCGTCGGCGGTGTCGGCAGCGAAGATCATGCCCTCGCTGACGTACTTGCCCTTGAGCATGGGACGGGGTGCCAGATTGCACACGATGCCCAGCTTTTTGCCAATGAGATCCTCCGGCTTGAACCACTTGGCAATGCCGGACAGGATGCAGCGCTCCCGCTCGCCGTCAAAAACGGTGAGGTGCAGCAGCTTTTTGCTCTCCTTCAGGTTCTCACAGGCGCGCACCTCGGCCACGCGCAGCTCCACCTTGCAGAAGGTGTCAAAGTCGATCTCTTCCTCGTGGGTGAAGTCCACGGTGCTCTCCTCTGCGGGGGCGGCAGCCTTCTTCTCGGCTTCCTCCTTGGCCTTGTTGGCAGCAGCGGCAGCGGCCTTGCGCTTCTCGTCCTCTTCCTTCAGGTGGGCGATCTCCTTGGCCACGTCAATGCGGGGGAACAGTGCCTCGCCCTTGTGCACGGTATAGGTCTGCTGTGCACCGTAGGTGGTCTTGGTCAGATCCAGTGCAGAAGCGTCCAGACCCAGCTGCTCCATCATCTTGGGTGCAGTGGTGGGCAGGTATGCGTTCAGCAGGATGCCGCACACGCGCAGTGCCTCGCACAGGTGGTACAGCACGCTTTCCAGACGCTGCTTGTTGGCTTCGTCCTTTGCCAGGGCCCAGGGTGCAGTCTCGTCGATATACTTGTTGGCGCGCTGGATGACCGCAAAGATTTCCATCAGTGCCTGCGGGATGGTCAGGTCATCCATATCGGCAGTGACCTTGGCGGTCAGCTCGTTGACCATGGTCTCCAGCTCGGTGTCGATGGCCTCGGTACCGGCCACATTATGCACGGTGCCGCCGAAGTACTTTTCGCACATGGCCACGGTACGGCTGAGCAGGTTGCCCAGATCGTTCGCCAGATCACTGTTGATGCGGTTGATCAGTGCCTCGTTGGTGAACATACCATCGTTGCCAAAGGGAATCTCGCGCAGCAGGAAGTAGCGGATGGCGTCCACGCCGTAGCGATCGCACAGGATAACGGGGTCTACCACGTTGCCCACAGACTTGGACATCTTGCCGCCGTTCATCAGCAGCCAGCCGTGGCCGAACACCCGCTTAGGCAGCGGCAGATCCAGTGCCATCAGCATAGCAGGCCACAGGATGGTGTGGAAGCGCAAAATCTCCTTGCCCACCATGTGCAGGTCGGCCGGCCAGAACTTATCGTAATCGTGGTAGGTGTCGTTGCCGTAGCCCAGTGCGGAGATATAGTTGCTCAGGGCGTCCACCCACACATACATGGTGTGCTTGGGGTCGAAGGGCACGGGGATGCCCCACTTGACCGAGGTGCGGGACACGCAGGTGTCCTGCAGGCCCTGCTTGATGAAGGCGATCATCTCGTTCTTGCGGCTCTCGGGCTGGATGAACTGGGGGTTCTCCTCGTAGAGCTTCAGCAGGCGGTCAGCGTACTTGCTGGTCTTGAAGAAGTAGGCTTCCTCGTGGGCATCGTAGACTTCGCGGCCGCAGTCTGGGCACTTGCCGTCCACCAACTGGCTGTCCGTCCAGAAGCTCTCGCAGGGCTTGCAGTAGTGGCCGATGTACTCACCCTTATAGATATCGCCCTGCTCGTACAGCTTGGTGAAGATCTTCTGGCAGCTTTCCATATGGTAGTCGTCAGTGGTGCGGATAAAGCGGTCGTAACTGACGTCCAGCAGCTTCCACAGATCCTTGACGGTGGCCACGATCTTGTCCACATACTCCTTGGGGGTGACGCCGGCATCGGCAGCCTTATCCTGGATCTTCTGGCCGTGCTCATCGGTGCCGGTCAGGAACATGACGTCGTAGCCCTGCATCCGCTTGAAGCGGGCCAGCGCATCGCAGGCCACGGTGGTGTAGCTGTGGCCGATGTGCAGCTTATCGCTGGGGTAATAGATAGGGGTGGTGATATAAAATGTCTTGTGTTCGCTCATGGGGTTCTATCTTCCTTTCTTTTGGTTCTGCAGCTTCTCCTGCAAGCAAAAAGCGCTCCCGCCCTGCCGGGTATAACCGGACAAGGACGAGAGCGCTGAACCTTCGTGGTACCACCTTGCTTCGCTGCGCCCTTGCGGACGCAGCCTTTAGCCGACAAAAACCGGCCTTTGCGCGGTAACGGGCGCACCCCGTCGCAGGCTCATTGTTCACCTGCGCGGCTCCAAGACCATCTTCGGCACCGCGCGGCCTGCCCGGTTCCATCCTTCGGGCTTTCTGTCAGGCGCAGACGGTGCGTACTCTTCTCTTCACAGCCAATTTGACACAATTTTCAGTGTTGCTTCTATCATACGCAAAAAATGCGGATTTGTCAACAAAAAGATGCAGAATCACGCCACACAGAGCATCTGCCGCCCGCATTTTGGTGCACGGGCAACATCTGCCGCAGTGCTCAGTCTCAGACAGCGTAACCCTTGCTCTTGATGACCTCCACGACCTGAGAGACATATTTCTGGCAGATGTCGTGGTCGGGAGCCTCCACCATCACGCGGACAAGGGGCTCAGTGCCGGACTCACGCACCAGAATACGGCCGGTATCGCCCAGCGCTTCTGCCACTGCCTTGACGGCCTCCTGCACTGCCGGGTCGTTCTGTGCAGCCTTTTTATCGGTGACGCGGACATTCTCCAGAACCTGCGGATAGATCTTCAGCGGCTCAGCCAGCTTGCTCATGGGCAGTTTTTTGGCCAGCATGACCTCCATCATCTTCAGGCTGGTCAGAATACCATCACCGGTGCTGGCGTACTTGCTAAAGATAATATGACCGCTCTGCTCACCGCCAATACGGCAGCCGTTCTTAGCCATGTACTCATAGACGTACTTATCGCCCACAGCAGTTTTAGCGTATCCGATCCCCTGCTCATCAAAAGCCTTGTACAGGCCAAAGTTGGACATGACAGTGGTGACCACCGTGTTGTTCATCAGTTCGCCGTGTTCCTTCATGTAGCAGCCATAGATATACAAAATGTGGTCACCGGTGACGACATTGCCCTTCTCGTCCACGCACAGGCAGCGGTCAGCATCGCCATCGAAAGCAAAGCCGACATCCAGACCGTTTTCCACCACGAACTTCTGCAAGCCCTCGATATGGGTAGAACCAGCATTATTGTTGATGTTCAAGCCGTTCGGCTTGTTGTTGATGACGTAGGTATCCGCACCCAGAGCATCAAAAACAGACTTAGCGATATTCCAGCTTGCACCGTTGGCGCAGTCCAGACCGACCTTAATGCCCTTGAAGGAGTAGATACCCAGAGAGATCAGGTAGCCCATGTAGCGGTTACGGCCTGCCACATAGTCCACGGTGCAGCCGATATGCTCACGGTGGGCAAAGGGCAGTTCCGGCCAATCCTTGTCGAACACGTGGAGCTTGCCGTCGATGTAGTCCTCCACCAGCAGCAGGGTCTCCTCGGGCATTTTCTCACCGTAGCAATCGATCAGCTTGATACCGTTATCATAGTACGGGTTGTGGCTGGCAGAGATCATGATGCCGCAATCAAAGTCGTCCACGCGGGCAATATAAGCTACAGACGGCGTAGTAGTGACGTGCAGCAGGTAGGCGTCCGCGCCGGAAGCAGTCAGGCCTGCGACCAGACTGTACTCGAACATATAGGAGCTGCGGCGGGTGTCCTTGCCGATGACGATACGGGCGGGTTCGTTGTTGCCATTGCGCTCGCGGAGCATATTGTAATACCAGCCCAAAAAGCGACCAACCTTGTAGGCATGGTCGGCAGTCAGATCAATACCAGCTTCACCACGGAAGCCATCGGTCCCAAAATACTTTCCCATTCTTGCTTACCTCGTTCCCAAAAGTGAACTTTCATTAGTGTATAAGTATATATGCTTTCCCCTATTGCATGATGCTACCCGCAAAACAGCATTGTCATCCGCATAGTGCATCGGCTCCGGGGCACTGTGAGTTCAGTATAGCACATTTCTTGGAGTAAATCATCCTTTCTTGGGATTTTCCCCCTGCTAGAAGATAAAAAACACCCTTCCTCTCACGGAGACCCGCAAAAGGAAGGGTGTAGAACTCAATATCCTATTGTCGTACCAATCACCGCATGTTCGTACCAGCAAAGCCGGTACCAGCTGTTACTCAGCACGGCACTTCAAGCACTTTTGAGCGTAGAGCTGTGATTAGCAGTTCTCAGCGAAGTACTTAATGGTACGGACCATCTGAGAGGTGTAGGAGTTCTCGTTGTCGTACCAAGACACAACCTGAACCTGATAGGTGTCGTCGTAGCTACGCTAAATTTTCACGATTTTTTTGTGATCGTTCATAATTTTGAAACAACAGTTACAGTACCACAGCATACCGTTGTCGTACCAAAACCGGCTTGTTCGTACCAAAATTATACCACGTTTCAGCGTTATTTTCAAGTTCTTTCGCAATTTTGTGTTTTTGGATTTTTTTGCATTTCCGCACTTTTTATGCGTATGGATTTTCATGTGATATCGTGCTCACTCTTCGGAGCGTCCGGGACCCGGGGCTGCCGCCGGGGCGTTCGCCCTGCCCAGATGCGCTCCTCAGGGTGGGTGATGACGGGTTGAATTACGGTTTGATTGGTGCATTGATGGACTGGCTTGGACGATGGGTTGTCTCTGATTTTCGAAGAATACTTTTGAAGTGACTGAATTTATTTTTGATGTGCTGATTGCCTTGATTATTTCCTATCTGTGTTGTTCATTGCTGTTTACTTGCCCAGTACCTACTTTGCCTGTGCTCTCCCCTGCTGTTCTTTTGCTGAAATTTCACCGGATGTAATTTTGGACTATGGAATAAAAAACAGGCACATCATTGTTCGATACAAAACAATCGTTCTATTATAAAACCGTATGGATGAGATTTTGTAGCCACACCCACACGGTCTGAGGTTTAAAAAGATTATTTCAGTTTTGCGAGGATATCATCTGCGCTCACGCCGCTTGCCAGCAGCTTTTTCAGCACGTCCTCTGCTTCGGCTTTCTTTGCCGATTCCACTGCTTTGGTTTCAGCTTTGATCTTTTTAGCCTCAATTCTGGCGATTTCCTTGTCGATAGATTTCAGCTCAGTTTTCTTGGCTTTCAGGTCAGCTTTCAGTGCATCGATATTAGCGGTAATGGATGCAATTTCAGCGGCAACGGCTTCCTTTGCGGACTGCTTTTCAGCGAGCTGTGCAGCAAAGTCAACGGTTGCTTTTACGGTCTTGGGCTTGTTCTTGCTACCTTTGGGACGGGGCATAAGGGACACCTCCATTCAGTATTTATAACATAAGTATAGCATTACAAATATTGGATAGCAAGAAATATCTATCAGCAAAATATGTGTTAAACGGCGTAGCCCTTGCTCTTGATGACCTCCACGACCTGAGACACATACTTCTGGCAGGTGTCGTGGTCAGGTGCTTCCACCATTACGCGCACGACCGGCTCGGTGCCAGACTCACGCACGAGAATACGACCGGTATCGCCCAAAGCCTCGGCCACTGCCTTGACGGCCTCCTGCACTGCCGGGTCGTTCTGTGCAGCCTTCTTGTCGGTCACACGGACGTTCTCCAGCACCTGCGGATAGATCTTCAGCGGCTCAGCCAGCCTGCTCATGGGCAGTTTCTTGGCAAGCATTACTTCCATCATTTTCAGACTGGTCAGGATACCATCACCCGTGCTGGCGTACTTGCTGAAGATAATATGACCACTCTGCTCACCGCCGATGCGGCAGCCGTTCTTAGCCATGTACTCATAGACGTACTTGTCACCCACTGCAGTCTTGGCGTAGCCGATACCCTTCTCATCAAAAGCCTTATACAGACCGAAGTTGGACATGACCGTGGTAACGACGGTGTTGGTCAGAAGTTTGCCACGCTCCTTCATATAGCAACCGTAGATGTACAGGATGTGGTCGCCAGTGATGACATTGCCCTTTTCATCCACACACAGGCAACGGTCAGCATCGCCGTCATAGGCAAAACCGATGTCCAGCCCCTTCTCTACCACGAACTTCTGCAAGCCCTCGATGTGGGTGGAACCTGCATTGTTGTTGATATTCGTACCGTTGGGCTGTGCATTGATGACGTAGGTGTCTGCGCCCAGCGCATCAAACACAGACTTAGCAATGTTCCAACTAGAGCCGTTGGCGCAGTCCAGACCGACCTTCACTCCCTTGAAAGAGTAGATACCAAGGCCGATCAGATAGCCCATGTAGCGGTTGCGGCCGGATACATAGTCCACCGTGCAGCCAATGTGTTCCCTGTGAGCAAAGGGCAGCTCCGGCCAGTCCTTATCGAACACATGGAGCTTTCCGTCAATGTAATCCTCGACTAACAGTAAGATCTCCTCTGGCATCTTCTCGCCATAGCAATCGATCAGTTTGATGCCGTTATCGTAGTACGGGTTGTGGCTGGCAGAGATCATGATACCGCAATCAAAGTCATCCACACGGGCGATGTAGGCCACAGACGGCGTGGTAGTGACATGGAGGAGATAGGCATCCGCACCGGAAGCAGTCAGACCAGCCACCAGACTATACTCGAACATATAAGAGCTGCGGCGGGTATCCTTGCCAATGACGATGCGAGCGGGGTTGGTGTCACCATTGCGCTCACGCAAAGCATTATAATACCATCCCAGAAAACGACCAACCTTGTAGGCATGGTCGGCAGTCAGATCAATACCAGCTTCACCACGGAAGCCATCGGTTCCAAAATACTTTCCCATTTTATTCTGCTCCTTATAATTCGTTTTTAGCGATTATTATACAATTTCCTAAAGCTGTTAAAAGCCACAATTAAAACGATAAAGAAATTCTTATAGGCATGTTCATAATTTCCGCTTTACAAATGCGAGAATCTGTTTTCTTTCTTCCGATGTCATAATAAACTTATACATCATACACACATAAATTGATGCAAAAAGGAGAATTTGCATTCCAAGTTGAAGCAGTCCGGCGCTGTTCCAAGACATATACTTCTTTATCAAAAGTGCCAGAATCATTATTGCCATGGACGCTGCGATAACCTTAAAAGATTCTTTCCAGAATTTCACAATGTCAAGACTTACTTTTTTCAGGTAATACCAGTTCATAATCATTCCACTTGTAATGAACATCGACAGTCCCGTCGAGATTGCAGCACCGATGATACCGAAATACGAAGCAAGTATCACAGTAGTAACAACATTGATCATCGCACTTAACAGATAAATTTTTGCACGAAACCCGTACTGCTTTTTCACCTGCAAAATTGCCAAAGCAAGGTTCTGGGCGAGGTCAACCGAAAATGGAATCATAACCACAATAGCCACATAGTACGCTTCTGTATACCCTTCCCCAACCCATATCAAAAGGAACTCTTTACCAAACACAATAAACCCAGAAAGAATTAGCATAATGATCATAAATGTCACTCGCCCAACTCTCACAAAGAGATCCGATACTTTCTGGTTTCCGTTTTCTTCTTGATACAAGATGCTAACTTTCGGATAGAATACACTGGCAATTTGAGTACCAAACTGCATATACATCATATAAATCTGAGCGCCTACAGAATACACCGCTACAACTGCTGTACTAAAAAGTTTGCCCAAAATCACTTGGTCAGTTTTCCAGAAAATTTGATCTGCAATACATCCCAGTAGAATAGTAGCTGAAAGTCCAACAATTTCCCTAATGACTTTTCGATTTTTTTTCTTCTTTACGATTTTTATTTTCAACTTGTGGGTCACATATAGGTATCGCATCAAGACGGTCAATACATTGAGCACCACAATTACTGTCGAAACCGTAATCGCATACGGGATTTTTCGCACGCATAGAATTACAAAAAAGGGCTGTGCTACTTGAATTATAATAGCCAGCACCTTCAGAAATGTAAATTTTTCATGCCCGGTAAGGATTGTTAAATAGACAGACCCTAACATGGTCACCATCATATTGACAAAAAGCAAAAGCAAAATTGCTGAACTTTCTTTCATTTCAGCAGCGCTAAAAGAACTCGCATAGAAACGCCTAAAAGCAAAAAGTACAACAACGCCAACAATGGCCATCAAAACAGCCATCACTCTATATATGACTTTTGCCATTGACAATGTCACATCCGCAGCCTCTCTGTCTTGGCTCCCTAAGGCATTACAATAATTTCTCAGTACGCCCGTTGACATGCATGATTCAAAAACAGATATGTACGAGAAAAAAGAACCAACAATCTGATATAATCCGTACTCGTTTTGTCCAAGATACCGTAGGAGAACCGGCACATAGATAACACTAACCGCAACGCTTAAAACCACTTGAATGTATGATAATATTGCGCCTTTTTTTCTTTCACTCATCATTAATCATTGATCTCCAACCACGATTTGCAACAATGATTTTGTCACTCTCTCATTTTGATTACTTTAGCTGGATTTCCACCAACCACTGCGTTCGAAGGGATATCATGGGTAACAACCGCGCCGGCTCCAATAACTGCGCCATTTCCGATTTTCACCCCCCCTAAGATGATGACCCGACTCCCAATCCAAACATCGTTTCCTATTTCGATTGGACGCATTTCAGAAAACCCCTGATCTATCATTGGGATATCTATTCGTTTAATCTGATGATTTGTTGTATAACACATTAGCTCTGGACCAATCATCACATTATCACCGATAGTTACTTTTCCACTGATAATAGAATCTTCGCCAATTCCGGATCTTTTTCCCAAAGTAACCTGCTCACTCAATCGCACATTTTTCTCAATGTTAATATCTTTCTCAGTTTGTTCATTATTCCATCCGCAAAAACAAAATGCCCGAAATTTCCTTCCTATTTCACCAATTCTAAATAGCCCCACGCTGGTCCCAGACGCAGGCAGATGGCAAGCAATCACCTTGTATAAAACTTTATACAGAATCATTTTGATAGTACCTCATTATAGATTTTCCATACCGTCTCATAACATGTTGCTTCGCTCATGCCTTTTTTCCCTAAAATTTCATTTGCTGTTTTGCTTCTTCCTAACCTCTTCGCCTCTTCCACTGCTTCTACCCAGCATTGAATCGGTTCATTTAGATTGACACTCAAAACACCATTCAACACTTTGACTTCTGGTTGAATTCTGTCCGAAACAACACAAGGCAAGCCATTTGCTTCTGCCTCCAGCAGTGATAGGCCAAAGCCCTCACTCCGAGAAGGAAACATGAAAACATCCATTGCATCCAAATACTTTGTCACGCCTATCTGCTTTCCGGTAATAATGACATCCTCTTCTATTTTTAAGTCTTTGGCTTGTTTTTTTAAATCCCGTTCTCGGTTTCCTCCTCCGACCAATAAAACTTTTACAGGGATACCGTTTGCTTTTAGGATACCTGCAATGTCTAGAATCAGTTCCTGATTCTTCACACCATTAAGTGAACCCGTGTGACCAATCACAAAATCTGACTTCTTAAATCCCAACTCCTCACGGCAGCTGTTTCTTTCATCATCTGAATACCGATACCGATTGATTTCAATACCATTCGGAACCACTTTGCCAACTTCTCCAAAAAACTCTTGCCCATATAAATAATTCCCCGCAGCTTTACTGCATGCAATAAAAACATCCGCGTGTCGTTGCATTAGTTTTCGCATACAAAGCATGTACAACTTCATCGAAAGCGCTTCATCTTGTTGCAAAGCCACTCCATGCGAATGACATACCACTTTATTTATGCCTGCATCTTTTGCCGCCTTTGCAACAATTCCATTCGTTCCAGCCATGTGGCAATGGACTACATCATATTCTCTATGTTTTTCAAAAAAGGACCGCAAATTTTCATACAGCTTCACCTTTGTTCTATCTGGTTCTTGTATATGATAAATCATTATTCCATTTTTCAAAAGATTTTCTTCGTAGTCCGATGTATTTTCATCACAAATCAAACATCCACAGTCACATTTTTCACTCATGTATTGCAGCATATTTTTCACGAAGTTTTCTAGACCACCAACATTCATTGCCTTTACAACTTGAAGTATCTGCATTTAATGATTATCCTTTTCTATTATTTAGATTTAATAAAAACGTATTAGTGTTATATATAATACTCAATATGGTTTCAGCCATCAATAAATATCATTTCTGTCTGACATTTTCAATTTAAGCTACTTTCCTTTATACATAATGCGCCGAGTTATAGCATCCAAGGAAAGCGCGCTTAGGCACGTCGCAATTATAAACACGAACAGTCCCAAAAATGACTTTCCAAACCACTGTGAAACATCAAACGGTCCAACCAGAAATGCGTAATGGGTTACAAATAATGGATAGGACAATCTGTCCATTATAATCCACCCTTTGCTATTTGCTATCTTATAATATGTATTCGGTGCCAAACTTGTTATGTTCGCCACACATACAATAATCCATACGGCCAATAAGCACATTGATACTCGAGCAACAATAACCTCATAGAAAGGTGTACCATCCAATATAGTTCGACACACAAAACGTCCCACTCCTAAAGCAAGCGTTGCTCCCGTGAGAATACAAAATGCTTTCCTTTTCATTGATAGTTTCTTATCGGTGCGCGCCCAAAAATAGCCCCAAAAGTAAATCCAAAAGTAACTCAAAACAATATTTAAAGGCGTCACAATAATCACTACAAAGCCAGATGCTATAAACGTCTGTAGAAGATGTTTATCAACCCACGAGTCAGCCCTATACTTTTTTGCCCAATACATAATGATGTAACAAGCAAAAATAACTGTTAAAAACCACAGCTGCCCCCCCCCTGAAATAACTGGCCATTTTTTTATACCCCGAAAAACAAACGGTATTCCTTGCAGATTCAATAGATAAACTAGTACCGTACCGCTCTCCAACTCACCTTCAATACACCATGTTGCAATTCCAAGCACGCACATCATAATCCAACTTGGTATAAGAAGCTTAGTAATTCGCTCCTTCAAAAAAGCTAAAATTGAATCAATATCCTTGTGCGCATACAAATATCCTGATACAAAAAGAAATATTTCAACGCCTATGCTTAAAAGTTGATATGTATTAATGTTTTCCCAAGCAAATACATGACCAGCTATTATTGAAATCATTGCGAGCACACGAATTATCGAAATTGTTGAATCTCGTTTTATCACCATTTTTCCTCCCTTTGTTATATTTCTTATACCTTATTCTGTACGAAGTGTCATCACGCGGCACACTCAACACACCCTATAAGCAACAATGACACTATTGCAGCAAATATGAATGTTCTTAACTCTACCGATTGAATCCATCACCCGCTGTACATAGACCTGCTATAACAGTACCCTTTTAATACGAATCCATACAATATTCAAACATACTTGGCAGACATCCCATCACTCTTAAAACTTGAAATATACAGCAGCCAATCTCTATTACTTATTAACAGCAAGGACTTTATATGAATCAAATTGCAAAGATCATATCAATTGATGACAGAATGGTTTGATAGTTTTCATACGCCGCCTTTCCATTTAGACGATAGTATGTATTATAGAACAAAAGTATCATAGCCAAAAGCGCCACGGTTCCCAAAACTCCTTTTGATAGTTTGTTATGTGATTTTTTGAAAATTTCCGGAATCAGAATAACAACCGCTGGCATAAAATAGTAAATAATTCTAAATGTCTGAATTAACGCCCCAGAGTTCATCATAAAAAAGAAGAACGCAATTTGGAGATTTACGAACCGGGAAGTGCGTTCATTATAAATGTAGTCATATTCCAATATAGTGCATAACAAAATACATCCCGATGCCAGTGCATATGTTATTGCAAATTGGTCTGTTGCCATATTCGTTCCATCATATCGCATACCATATGACGTATATCTTATGATTGCCTTCATAATAACCGTAGTTAGTGGAGAGCATACCATTATAGCTACCGTTGTATATAGAACGCTATTTCTTGACAACTTTATTTTCCCCAACAAATAGCATATAACACCTATTATTCCAGAGGAATGTGAAAGTATTGCCAAAATCATATAGATGATTTCTTTTCGCGATATTCTATTTGTATGCTCACAATAAAGAAGCAAGATAAAGGAAACTGCAAGTGCTTGTCTTAACGCACTAACCGCAAAAAAGAATAAGTCTGTAAATAAAAACAGGAGTATACTCATCGGATAATCACAAGAATTATCCCTTATAAATTTTCCCATTGCATACAAATAGAACAATCCTAATAAAAAAAGCCAACCAAAATATGAAACTCCACACTTTGCACACAGATTTGCTAAAATTTCAAACAGAGGTTCCGCAGTAAATATGTGCGTTCCATTAGCCAGTGCTCGATAGTAGACGGGATAACTTCCTATCCCCCAGTTCGAATCGATTCCCACTTTCCATCGAAGCAAAAACACAACTGCTATCGGAAGAAATGAAAATACAATCCATCGTGTTCTTTTCTCTTCTGCTGTACGCATTCTTCTCTGCTTTAATCGAGGATATAAAATAGATACAAAAGCAGCCATCATAAACGCTGTATAATAAACCCCCATATTTTCCTCTTTCAGTCAAGATACTTATACTTCCAAATCTTATACACCAAAACTCCGGGGATCATCGTCATCACCATTCCTACCGGCTGGCCACTTGTTGAAAGCGTTTTCTCAAAAGAATACCCTGCGCACTTTGCATAGACCCAGTAAAGCAGCATTTCTTTAACTCTTCTTCTAATGCAAACTCTATCGTTAAGATACATTCGGCAATCATCCATCATTCCCAATGGATATTTCATCCGCAGGGCACGTCCGCTTTTTGTCAAGCCACCTTCCAGATACTCACAAATGTAAATCGTTTTGTTTCGGTACACGGTTTTGTAGTTCATCGCCAATGTGTTCCAAAACCATCCCTCTGGAAAAAATCTTTCTCCCTGATAAACTGGAAACGGATTTTTTTTCAGGAGAACCGTCCTCACAACCTCGCAACGATCTCCTTTGATTTTTTGATTTACCCGATAATGGATGTCATCGTCAATGTAGACATCCTGTGCATTTGCAACACTCAGATGACTTCCATCCTTTTTCCCTCTAAAGTAACTCATACCGCAAATATCCGCACAATTTCTATATAAAGGCCATTCTTTTTCAACGGTTTCTATTGCGTCATCTGTCAAATAATCATCACTATCAAGAATCAGAACAACTTCGCCTTTAATATATGGATGAGCAAAATTTAGAGCAGTATGTTTCCCACCATTTTCTTTTTTGTGGTATTCCCATTGAAACGGGAGATCATATTTTTTTAATTCTTCGAAAATAGAATCTGTATCGTCCGTGCTGCCATCATCAATCACTAACCATTGAAAATTTGTGCTTGTTTGTCCGCAAAGACTTTCAATCAATTTAGGAAGTGTTTTAGCACGATTGTATGTAGGAGTTAAAATCGTTACCATTATCGCATCACTCATATGTTACACCCCATGCCTCTTTATCAACTCTTTCAGCAAGTGAAAATACTGTACCATAGTTGGTTTCAAATCGGTCGCATTCCAGATTGCGAAGGCTCTAGCCTTCTTTTTATCATTTAGCCACTGCCTCAAGGTAATATTTCCGCATGCCACATGTCGCAGGTCCAGCGATTCGTCCATCGTGTAAACCGTATCATCCAAACAGGTTCGTATAAAATTTTCTGGCGATTGATTTTCGGTTTTCCAATAATACCAGTTCACCGGATAATATACCTTTGATCCAAACACTGAATAAATCGTTCCTGAATTTCGCCAGTTTATTTCATTTAAGTATATTTTCTCACCAACACGTAACGCTTCAACGTCAAAAATTCCATCATATCCCACTTGTCCGAAGGCATTTCTCACCTCATCAAAGAATTCTTGCACATTATTCTCACTTGTCACTTGTAAGCAGCTACTGCTTCCACCCACAACAGGCCATACTCTGATTTTCTTAGAATTGAACCAACATTGATTTTGTCCACTGATTGATCCAACCATAAGGTATTCTGTATCGTAAATCAGGTACTCTTGCACCAAAAATCGATGATAGCCTTTTTCCCGGAGTTCTTGGAGATATGCTACGGTTTGAGTTTCTGTATCACATTTACGAATATCCGATTTTTCGCCCTCTGCACTGACAACCGGCTTTACGATGCATGGATAGATCATATCCTCCGGCAGTCGAATATCGTTCAAGTCCACCACGCAGCTTTTTGCCATTGGAATTCCATAGGTTTGAGCAAATTCAACCTGTTTTTGCTTATCCATCAACTCTGCAATTTTTCCTTGCTGTCCACCAATGGAGGGCAGCAAAAAGTGTTCCTTCAATCGATCAAGGTTCAAATCAATTTCTTCTGCTGCCCCATCCGAGTATGGAATAACAACAGGCTTTTCTTTCTCATTCTGAAAGGCATTCAAAAGGAACTCGACAATTTCGTCGTCCGATTTAATCGCCCATGTTTTAGCCCAATATTTCGATTTTCGGACAAAACCATGCTCTGCGCCCTCGCCGACAATAACGCCATACGGTTTGATTCCATTTACACCAAAACTACGGGCCAACCCCAACCCGTTGTGGTGATTTCCGCCAATTAAAATCACCTTATTCTTTAAATCACCCATACACCTTTACTCCTTAGATCCCTTTATCCCTCTCAGGAAATAAATTGCGTGTTCTATTATTTTTCCAAGGATTCCCTGCTTTTTCACATAGTCATATTTTTCCATAATTTCATCCGCACTTCGAAACAGCGATGCATATTTCTTTAAGAAGTCTTCCAAATATGCAAAGTCTTGTTCCTGCATATTATTGGGATGATAGACAAACGTATAAACGCCTTGAATTGGAAGCTTATGGGGTGTATCAAATAGTGTCGGCAGGAAATAAACACCCTCTCTTTGATACGGATGAAGAGCATACCCATCCGAAATATACATGGGACAGCTTTCCGTTTTCATCAATGCAATCGCCTTGACGGTTGCTTCATCATAGGTATGGCAAGGCGCAAAGAAACAGGTCGGCGTTAGTCCATGCTCTTTGAGTATCTGATATCCCTGCTTCAGCATTTCATACTGTTCTGTGCTACTTTTCCCTGCCCATTCTGTTTTACTGGAATGCGAAAGCTGGTAGTATCCTCTGGGCTCGTGAAAATGCAACTCGTGATGTAAACCATGCAATGCGATCGTCCAGCCTTTTTTCTGCCATTCACACGCTTTTTCCCAAAAGTTCTCATCTGCAACTGCAATAAAATCCGGATCACGATTTTCAGGAATCACACCGACGATCGGTCTGACTTTATATTTGTCCAGAATTCTTTCTATTCTTGACCATTTTTCTGCATTCATCTGTGGGCATGCATCATCTAATCTCAAGCAATAATCCACCGGTGTTTTCCTCATCTTTCTATTACCGCTTTATAAATTCTGCAGATATCATCGGCATATTTCTTCATGTCGGTGTATCTTTCGCTTTTCCTCATTGCATTTTTTGATTTAACCTCATATGCGGTATTGTCGCTCAACAGTTTTACAAGTATTCTACTGTATTCATCTGTTGTGCTACATTTTGCTCCGCAGGATTCATCTATGATATTTTCCAGTCCACCAACACCACTGCACACGACAGGCTTGCCAAGACACATGCCTTCTACTGCTGCCAACCCAAAACCCTCCCAGATTGAGGGCATTACCATGATTTTTCCAGCATTTAGGTATGGATAAGGATTGCTTTGAAAACCAACAAGTTCAATTATATCTTCCAATTCGTGGCTACAAATGTATTCCTTGATCTGAGGCATCAGCTCACCGTCTCCGATCATCCTTGCTGTAATGCTAGGAAACAGCCTCTTTACTTCACACACAATTTTGCAAAACTCCAACGGATTCTTCGGCAATGACATTCTACCCAAATACACCAAATCCACTGGCTTGCAGTCACGTTTTTCTAGTGCTTTTTGACGGACATCTTCTGCATCTACTACATTACCAATAACAGTATTTTTATTTTTCATTAACCCACGGAAAATGTATTCATCTTCAACTGCTTTTGAAACACTGATGACCTGCCGTATTTTGGGTAACGCTAATGCAAAAACTATTGACTTTACGCCAACGTTTTTCAGCCACGGTGGATTGTTGTGCAAATGTGCTATCACTGGAATATCTCCAGCCGCCCATGCCGCCGTGCTTGCCATGGTAAAGTCATGCGCATGGATAATATCCGGTTGCAGTTCGCCAACTACTTTTTTCACCATCCGAACCGATGTTTCTTCCAACGGATAAAACCGATGTCCTCTATCTTCAACCACCTTCCGAATGGGTCCATCCGTAGAGGCATAAATCATTTCGATATCCGGACACGCATCCATAATAGTCAGCACAACATTTTCTGCGCCAGAATATTTATTACTTTTTAATAGATGTAAAACTCTCATTTGTCGTAGTACCTTCAATTACTGCAGAGTAAATACTCTGCATTTCTTTGCTGACATTTTTAATATCATACTTTTTCAGCGTTTCCCAGTTCAGCTCGCACTCCTGCTCTATTTGCACGCCATTTGCCGCATCTTTCAATAGCTGGCAGAGCGCATTCTCATCCGCTGGTTCAAACAGATATCGACTATTCTCCAACAAATCCACATTTCCACGAATACGGCTGGCAATGCACGGCAATCCTGCAGCCATCGCTTCCATTAACGAAACAGACAGTCCTTCTCGGGATGAAGGGAACACAAAGCAATCGCAGGCTCTTAGAATTTCGCTCACGTCGGTCCGGAAGCCCAACAGCTTCACCTTCTCGGAAATTCCCAATTTTTGTGCTAATTCAAAGTGCTGCTGCTTTAATTTTCCTTCGCCGCAAATCAAGTAATAGCTATTGGGGATATCTGCTTTTGCCAAGGCACGGACCACAGTAGCATGGTTTTTGTTTTCATTCAGCTCGCCTACGGATATAAACACAAACGCATCCTGCGGAATCCCCAGTTCCGCACGCTTTGTTGCCCGGTCAACCTGCACAGAAGAAATCTTCTTCACATCCACACCAATGCCGGGCACATAGTATGCTTTTCCACGCAGCGGAAACTTCTGCGCCGCTGCAAAATCTTCCTGATTGATGGTAATTTGTGCATCCGTATAGCGAGCCAGAAAAGTTTCTGCTGTCTGGTAGATCAGTTTATTTTTTAGTGGGCATCCCTTGTAAAAATGAAAACCATGTGCAGTACTTCCGATTTATCCGCCCGTATCAATGATGTACTGCGCTATGTCGGGATCACCCGTAACATGAACGCCTACATTATTCTATCACAAGCTCTGGCGCTGATTGCCGAGGACGAAGACCGCCTGCGAGCCGTGGAAAAAGAGGTCTACACGCCCATTGCCGACAAGAAGCTATACGAGCCCAAAGCTGTCCAGAGCACGATCCGCCGGGCATCCAAGGTCGCATGGGATCTCTGCCCCGAGCGCGTTCAGGAGCTGGCTGGCTATCCTCTGAATGGTCGCCCCTCTGCTGTGACTATGATCGAGCTGCTCTATAATGGTGTCGCCTGCTATGACGATCTCTCTATTCTGAAATAAGCGCCCTTCAATAGCAACACCCCGCTACTCTATGTCGAGCAGTGGGGTATTTTTGTGTCTTGATTTGGTTTCAACTAGGGACAAAATGTCATCAGCTGAATGAAATATAACGACAGAACGACAAATCGCATGTTGCAATCTGTGCAGATCATAGAAAGCCGTCATCTGCTATGCGGCGCTTTTAGTACCCCCACAAATCGAGGCTACTACGAAATACCAACTTCTCATCTGAGCTCTATTGAACTTTCCTCATTTTGAGGACTGTTTATCCTTTACCAGTTTGACCAATGTTCATTGATCGTATCATCGATAGAATATGCTTCTTGTCAGTCGTTTTGACCACTGAGTTTTTCCACCCGTAATCATTTTGATAACAGTTCATCGACCCTCAATTTGAGGGGTGAGCTTTTGAATGCCGAACAATTTGTTCGATGTTGTATAGGCATTGTCTTGAATGGTCCATTTTTGACAGCCCAAATTTCCGCCATCAAACGGTGTCCACAGTGTAGGCGCCCTTGTATTATACGGTAACACGATATATTCCGTTCGAGGTATACTTTTTAATGGCATCAAACCCAGATAGAATCACACTGCAGCAGATGTTTTTCTCAACTATTTGAGATATTTCACTATGATCGAATCAATGGTGGGTTTCCCTCTTCTCCCACCCCCTCATCTTCTTTCCTCTTTTTTCGTAAACACTTTAATATCTCGCACGCTCGATGCTCGCGAGTGAGATATCAAAGTATTCACGAATCTCAAATTATAAATATATCATAAGTCTGTTATTTTCTCTTGTTCTCTATTCTGTTGTCTGAATTTGGCTCATTTTTTGTACCTATTCTATATAGAGCGAGTACAGTTTTTGCGCCAAAATCATATCAGATCCGAATCAATTTCCATAATGTTTTATTGCGGTTCTCATTTCTCTTAAATTCTCGAACTGTAATAATCTTGACACCATAGATTTGAAGTTTACGATTTAATGCGTCTTGCCCCATCGGACGTCCTTTATACCCTTTGAACACCTTCAAGGCCCTGATACTTTCGTACATATCTTCCTTCAACATCGGCTGATTCAAGTGTGCATTTATCCAGTCCACCACCGAATCAAAGCAATACGGCACCGTTTCCTCTGCTAACACCGGCGCATACTTTGCAAAGACCTGCTTATATGACGTTTCGAGCATTTCGTTAAGCAGCTCCAATTCTCGCTTCAATTGCCGGACACCAAGCGGATTCACGCGGTATTCACCTTTTGCATCATCGAACTCCATAATCTTGCACTTTCTTATTTTGTTATTGATACTATCGGGCTTTCCACTGTTTCGGAACACTTCAAATGCCTCCGCCCCCGCAAGATATGCCACTGCTGGCTTCAGCTCTTCTGTCACGATGGCCTTAAATTTCTTCAAGTCACCATAATACCAATCCGCATCATAATCACGAAAATAGACCGTGCAGGTGTCGTCGACATCAAGTGGGCGCTTTCGACCTGTTGACTGAATGATGTCCGTCGGCTTCCATTGGTCAATATACAGGTGTTTTACAGTGCGGTCTTTGATCTCGGTGCCTATGCCAAACGCCTTTGTGGTGAACAAATATCTTTTTTGGAGCTCTCTGTCCTTGACACATTCCGTCAGCTTATTGAACATTTTGCCGTATTTCGGGTTGTTCTCGGAGCAGTAATAGGCAGCTGTATCGCCGAATATCTCCTTCATTTTGAGCAGGTCTTCGCCAGATGATACAAAGATAACGGCCTTTTCGTCTTCCGGGAGACATTTTAGCATCATGACCAGATTTTCCCTCGAATAGAAATATTTCTGCTTGATATGCTGGTAATCTTGCGGCAGTTTGTAGATGCGGTCTTCGGGAGTCTTTGAGGTCTCCTCCAGCAGCTTATAGGTCTCCTCGCCCGTTGCGCTCATATAGATAACCACATGGTCGGCTTCAGCCTTTTGCAGCACTTCCAGCGACAAATAGGTATTCATTCCATAAGAGGAAAAATCTGTAAAATAGTGACATTCATCCGCAACGATGTACTTGAACCCCGTCAGATACTTTTTCAGCGACGCCGGATCATTCCTGTATTTCGTCTCAATATTCTGATAGGTCCGGACCTCTAGCATGTTCTCGTAGAACGCATCATTAGTCATTGCTATTTCCATTGGCTCACCATCGACCTCGGCAATAGCGGCTTCCGTTCTGCGTTGGAGCATCTCGGCGTGAAGGGTATTTAGCGGGCAGAGGCATAGAACCCGGCCTATGGTCGTTTTTTTCAGCATCTCATCAACGCGCCAGCTCACCAGCTTTTTAATGATAAATTCGTTCTTGCCACGTCCGGTTCCCATATCCAGAAGGACTCTTCCGTTCCCCCAATGCTGGAACGCATCACCGATCAATTCTGAAGCATACGCCCACCGCTCCTTCTCCGCCGGGGCGTCCTCTCCTGTCTGTCCCAATGGCACGATCGCTTCTGCAGGCACCACTTCTACCTCTGGCACTTTATCTGCTTCCGCCTCTGCTGCCTGTCTAGTGGGCTCCGGCTCTGCGTTCAATTGTTCTAGCTCTGCAATCGCTGCACGGGCACCTTCTGTCCATTCTCGCTGCTCTTCCTCGGTCAATGGGTTCTCCTTGCAGTTGCGTAGATATTCCTCATATTCGTGGGTTCCGTTCTGTTCATCCAAAAGCTTCAAGTAGAAGCCGTCAAAGGGCAGTTTCGTTTTCATGCGATATATTGCTCCATAATATAAGGCGCACAGCCCGGCCATCCTGCCAGACCATGCGCCGGTTTGTTAGCACCTGCCAGAAAAAAGCTCTGGTCAAACGCTTCGTTCTGTGATATTATAGGGGCGGGAAAGATCAACACACACTATTCCCGTCTCTACAGCCGCTTTGCCTGCGCCAACAGGTAAGGCGGTTTTTTGTTTACCTTGGATCATGTCTCTTGCACCTCATTGTCCTTGTGCCCTTCAAGCTCAACGCTCATCTCTGGGGTCAGCGTTCTAGTAAACTCCAAGTATGCCTGAATTCCCAGCTCTACTGCATATTGCTCTGCTTGGGCCATCAGCTCTGCCGACAACCGCGCGATTCTATTCTTGTCCACCTCATCAACCGGAAGGTCCTCCAGCGCCCTCTCCAGCGCGTCTGCGGCCTTGACCAGCGGCTCACACAGCTCGCGCGTCTGCCGTGGGATGATCAAATATCCTTCTTCGCCCAACGATACACTTAAAATGTCCACGCTGCAGGTCTTGTTATCCGTCATAATCTTCCTCCTTGTCCTTTACATTCCACACCATCGTGCCGCCCGGGGATTCACAAACTCCGGCTTGAACGTCACATTGGGGAAATTTACATCCATATAGTTTCCGAACTCTTCCGTCGCCGCCTCTTCGCTGTAATCGGCCAGTGCATCCACCGTTTCCAGCGCCTGCAACAGACGAATGCGCCCCGTATTCCGGTCATGCCCCATCTGCACAAGCTCACTATCGGTCAGTTCATTGCAGAGCTCATAGGCGGCAGCGATATAGCTCCGCAGTACAGGCTTTGGTTCAAGCCGCACCTCATAATAGTAGGTCGGCTCCTCTGCTGCTGCCTCCTGAACGACAGCCTCCATGCTGCAGCTGATCTCCAGTTCGGGGTTGCCTTCTGCATCTGAGGTAGGCGTAATGGTCATATCCGTACCATCGCAAAAACGCATCGTAATGCCTTTACCGACCGTGGAATCCCTTTGATCCGGGCAGATGCATCCACCCGCCGGGGTCGTTTTCCCGGACAGCGCTGCGTTCAGAATAAGCGCTGCTTCCCGCTCTTCTTCAGGTGTTTCGGCATGGACCTCGGCACCGTTCATATAAATATCGATCATAGTCGTTTCCTTCCTGTTTGGTTGATTAAAAAATCGTATCAATGTCCGGATCGTCCAGCTCATCCAGCTCGTCCATCCAGTCATATGCCGTGGGGACAATTTTTTCGTCCGCATCATTCTGGTAGGGTACAGAATGGCAGTCGATTTTCAGTAACGCCCGACCATCATCGCTGAGGTATGGCAAGAAGGTGATCATCATATCACACTCCCAATCCGGCGCATCAGCCAGCTTCAACGTAATTCCTTCGCAGGGATTCAGATTGTCGTGGGGTGTGTCTGTGCAGGCATCGTAGATCAAAGCCTTCCCTTCCAGCACATCCTTCAACGCACATAGCGCCGATGCGTCATTCTTACGTCCATTCGTCCGGATCGTTACTGCGTCTTCGTGATTGTAATTCATCATTATACCTCCTGCGCGATGCGCGCACATGTAATTTTTTTTTGCAGGCTTCTTTTGCGTTTGCGGTTAGTACAATCAAACCTCTTGCTCGTACTACAGTGTCAGGATACCGCTGCTTGTCTTCTGTTCACGGCTTCACCCCCTCCATCATCTCCTCTTCCAGTGCGCTCTTCATTACACGGGCACCCATCTCGAACCCTTTCATAAAGCAAAATTCCATTCCCCTGCATGCTGCCTGTACAGACAGATGGCAGATATCCGACAGGACGCTCTGCGGCATGTGTGTTACCCGCGCATAGTCTACCAGATAGTTCTCAAATGCGTCTGCGGCTTCCTTGAGCTCCGCCGACTCTCTGAGGTTCACCAGATCATTCAGGTTCACATAGAGTTCCTCCTCATCGTCAATCAGGTTCTCTTTTACGTTATTTTCAACCATGTTATAGCTCCTTTTCCTTAAAATTCACTGTTGAGTGTCACCTCGGCATACTGCTCCTCTTCACGGTTCTCGGGCAGAAGATTTGCATCATTGAAGTAAATTTCGATCATATCATTTCTCCTTTCATTATGCACATTTGTTGTTTCGTTCGTTCTTCAGAGCCGGGGCAAAATCCTTGTCCGCCGGGCAGATGGACTGCAGCAGCCCCCGCGCCTCGCTCTCCAACCGCTGGAGTTCAGCACGCACCTGTTCCCATTCCTTCAACTCCCCGCTGGCGACTCCCTCACGAATCGTGCGTCTTACAGCTTCTGCCAGCGCTTCCTCCAGCCTTGCATGATAGGTACAAATATCGTACTCCACCCCGCCGTCGGCCTTCGTATGCGCCTTTTTCAACGCATAATACACGCTGCTCGCGTCCAGATAATAATTCTTCCATATTTTTAGCAATTTCAACACCTCTAAATTATATTTTTTGTTTATTTTGCCAGAGTCCACGCACAGTTTCCCTTGTTGGCAGGGTGCTGCACGGGCTCTATGTTCTATCTGTCATATGGTCCTCCTTTTGAATTGAATCGTGTTTTTTAGAACGGTCTTGCTGTCTGCTCCCAACAGTGCCAAAGCGGGTCAGATCTTTCACCCTACTAGCGCTATGGGATTTTCAGCGGTCTACTGCACTGCATGCTACCTCCTCCTTTTTGCCCCTGTCATGGCGGTCGCAACCTTGCAAAGCAGAGGTCAACATTGCAAAGGCAGAAATTGCGTTTTTTCGCTTTTCATCGACATTTTTCGCCAACATTGCAAAATTGCAATTATACACCCTCTGCAGCCGTTACGCCACTGCCGCGCTCCATGTCAGGGCTGTAACGCCGCAGACTCCGACCTCTGGTACACTTTGCCGGACGTTTTTGATGAGATCTTCGTTACTCAATGCGCTGCGCGCATGGTTATAGGTGCTTTCACTGCATCCAGTTTTTTCTAGAACCAGCCGCTGAAGCTCCTTGCTGACCATACGGTTCCCCGGGGCGGCATTCAACGTACGCAGGATCTCTCTCTGAACTTCTGCATACTTCTGCCCTTTATTGTCCGGCTTCTCCCGACAAAAATCCTCGTCCTTCCAATCCGAAGTCGAGTCTAACTTCAGTCTTACCGTCTTGATCCCCCTGACCTCTACCGTCTCGGTGGTAAAAAGGATCGTATCCGCCGGTACACTATAGCTGCTCTTTTCGTGGGAGACGTAGCTTTTGCTGCCATCCCTCGTATGCCCCATGATCAGCACGCTGCGGGCGGTGTCCCATAGTTCACCCGATCCATTCAGGCGCTTGCGCCCAAACGCGGATGGATTTTTGTTGGTATGCGTCACCAGTAGGATGGCAAATCCATGTTGCTGTGCCAGCATGCGCAGGTCTTGAAGCACCTTCCGCATCTGTTGGCGGTTGTTCATATTGGCAGAATTTAGCAAAAACGCCTGAAGCGGGTCAATAACCAGCACCAGCGGATCCGCCGCAATGATCCAGTTCACCAGATCCGGGTCGCCGAGATAGGGCATTTTCCCTTTCTTTTCGTAGTATGCATCAGTATCGATCACCACAACCTTGCCCAGATCAGCACCAGCAGCAGCCATACGCGGGCACAGCACAGCATCGATGGGGTCCTCGCCCGCAAGGATCACAACGTTGCCCGTGCGCTCGGGTGCCTGCGGAAAAACCTCCGTAGCCTCGCCCATGGTCAGGGATCTCGCGATCTGCGCCACGAACTGCCCCTTGCCTACACCGCCGTCACCGCAAAGCAGCGTGATTTCGCCGCACTGCAGACGTCCGGATGCCAACATTTCATGATTTTTGGGCGTCACATCGCTCAACCGCTGAAGAACAACGCCTCTCTGGTTCAAAGTATCCAGCTCAAGCTCCGCTACTCCCCCAGCGAGGTCTGCGGGCGCTGCAACGGACGCGATATCCTGTACCACCCCCTCGTCAGCCACCTGCACCTTCATGGGCAACTGCAGCAGATTCGTATTGAAATTGTCATTTTTTTCCATGTTCATATTCCTCCTTGTCCAAATAAATTTTTGACGATATTCAGTTTTCAAGGTGCTTCACCCCGCTTTCACAGGGTAGTCGCCTGCTCCGCCGTTCAAGAGCAGCTCCCGAGTCGCCTCGGTCACCGCCCCCGCACGCGGGGCACGCTTGTCGGGATGTCGAGCACGTCCGGGGCTTGTCCGGCCGCTCTCTCCTCCTCGGGTGCATAAGCATAACACACTTCCGATCGCTTGTCCAGTGGTTTTCCAAAAAAAGTTTCACCAGACGCGCTGCGAGGCATCTCTAGCGCGTTTTCCATATTTTATTGTAAAACCATTACGCCTGTATCAAAAAGCCGTCATAGAGGCTCTAAGGCCAGTTTGCAGCAATGCAAGTGCCATACCACAGGTTGTAAGAAATGTCAAGCATTCTCCACCCCTTCTGTTGCACGTACAACCAACACATCAAGATACCAGTTATGTCACTTCGTCGACCAGTATCACCTCTGCCGCCCGCGCCATAAGCATATAAGAATACTGGTCATATCTCTTTATCATTCCGTTCTGCTTTCGTATCCCGCACAACAGCATATCAACGCACTTGTTATGTCGCCTTGTCGGGATCAACTCCGTCATTGCATCTAACCCGCTTTCCGTACGCTACTGTTGTCAGTATTCTCGATTTCCATTCCTGTACTTTTCTCAATCATTTGAATCCATCCTGTTGATTCCATAATGTTGCTTTTTTGTATTAGAATTCATGAATTTCAAATCAGCAAAATTTCACTAAATTTTAATGGTCATTTTTATTCGTTGTATCGTTTTATTTTCTTTCGTTAATTCTCAAAGTCATTCAACTCACCTTATTATAAATATATAAATACCTTATTATAATATATAGGCATTCCTTAACTTTTCTTCAACGCAAAAGATTCCATCGCATTATCGTCTATTTTTTCGTATTATTTTTCCAGCTATGTTTTTTCTTTTTATAAATAGATATAGACTCACTTCTTCACTTTTCATTGTTCTTCTTTTACAATCGAATCAACAGAATTAACACAAAAAAGAGCAGCCCCACCACCCGGCGGGACTACTCTTGAAGTGTACGATTCAGTTTTTACAGGTTCATCAGGGGACTGGTCTGGGTACCGCGATCCACGATATCCTTATCCTTGATGCCCAACAGGTAGCGCTGGGTGATCATGATATTGACGTGCCCCATCAGGCGGGAGACACTGTACAGGTCCAGACCGTTCTTCAGCTGCATCTGTGCGAAGGTGTGGCGGCAGGTATGAGGGCTGACACGCACCGAGGACGAGACCCCCACTTCTTTTGCGGCGTGCTTCAGTATCCGTGCCACGGCTTCGTCGGTCATCGGCTTGCCGGTTTTGCTGGGGAAGAGATTCTTGTAGCGGGTAGGGTGCTCCTTCAGGTAGCCATCCCGGAGCGTGCAGTACTTGACGAGCTGCTTGGAGAGTGCAGGCGATTTGGGCACGACCCGTTCCTTGCTGCCCTTGCCGTGCTTGACCAGAATATAGTCCTGCTTGATGTCCTCCGGCTCCATCAGGATCATTTCGTTGCAGCGCATCCCGGTATCGAACAGCAGCATGATGATGGTCTTGTTCCGCACGTCCAGAAAGTCCTTGCCGTCGTAGAACTGGATCATCCGCTTCATCTCAGCCACTGTAAAGGTATCGATGATCGTCCGGGGGTGACGGAGGCACTTTACCTTTTTGGCCGGATTGTCCCGCTCCTCCAGATAGCCCTCATTGACCAGATAGTTGAACCATGTGCGCCACACCTTGAGCAGGTCGTTGATATAGCGGGACGTGCTGCCCGCGTCCTGCTTCTTCTTCATCAGGTCCCGGATGTGGCGGGGACGGACGTCTTCCAGCTCAGTGATCTGTTTCAGCTCCAGATATTCCAGCAAAAAACGGGTCGCAGCCTTATAATTGCGCACAGAGCCTTTAGCCAGATGGCGGCATTCACAGTCATAGATAAATTCATCACGGAGATCTTTCAAACACATAAAAAAACACCCTTTCCTTCATGGCGGACCACAAAAGAAAGGGTGAAAAATTGCTAGATAAGCTTATCGTACCAAATCAAGCTTGTTCGTAGTTGAGCAAGACAAACTCCGGTCGACAAATCATCCAATTTTTAACGCAGCTGCGCGATTAGCAGTTCTCAGCGAAGTACTTAATGGTACGGACCATCTGAGAGGTGTAGGAGTTCTCGTTGTCGTACCAAGACACGACCTGAACCTGATAGGTGTCGTCGTCGATCTTAGCGACCATGGTCTGGGTAGCGTCGAACAGAGAGCCGTAACGCATGCCGATAACGTCGGAAGAAACGATCTGATCCTCGTTGTAGCCGAAGGACTCAGAAGAAGCAGCCTTCATAGCAGCGTTGATAGCTTCCTTGGTGACATCCTTGCCCTTGACAACGGCAACCAGCAGAGTGGTAGAACCGGTGGGAACGGGCACACGCTGAGCAGAGCCGATCAGCTTGCCGTTCAGCTCGGGGATGACCAGACCGATAGCCTTAGCAGCACCGGTGGTGTTGGGAACGATGTTCTGTGCGCCAGCACGAGCACGGCGCAGATCGCCCTTGCGCTGAGGACCGTCCAGGATCATCTGGTCGCCGGTGTAAGCATGAACGGTGGTCATGATACCGGAAACGATGGGGAAGGTCTTGTTCAGGGCGTTAGCCATGGGAGCCAGGCAGTTGGTGGTGCAGGAAGCAGCGGAGATGACCTGATCCTCAGCGGTCAGGGTCTTCTCGTTGACGGAGTAGACGATGGTCTTCAGATCGTTGCCTGCGGGAGCAGAGATAACGACCTTCTTTGCGCCAGCCTGGATGTGAGCCATGCTCTTCTCCTTGCTGGTGTAGAAGCCGGTGCACTCCAGAACGACGTCAACGTTCAGCTCGCCCCAAGGAGCATCCTTTGCATCCTTAACAGCGTAGATCTTGATTTCCTTGCCGTCAACAATGATGGAATCCTCGGTGGACTCGACAGTGTGCTTGCCCTCGCCGATCTTGCCGCAGAAAGAGCCCTGAGCAGTATCGTACTTCAGCAGGTGAGCCAGCATCTTGGGGCTGGTCAGGTCGTTGATTGCGACAACCTCGTAACCCTCAGCATCAAACATCTGACGGAAAGCCAGACGGCCAATACGACCGAAACCATTGATAGCAACTCTAACAGCCATTGTAATAGTACCTCCTAATTATTTTACCCATAATCGGATAAATCACGGTATCTTTATTGTAGACCAAAACCGGCAAACTTTCAAGTGTCTGCTAAAAAATTAACAACATAATTTTATCTTTTTTGGCTTTTGTACGATTTTATGCACCCCGCCACAAAGCTTTTGTTCAATTGCACCAAGGGTATCAAGCCGTTTTGGTCAGTTATTTCCAGCTTTTCCCTTTCTGGTACAAGCAAGTCCCATGCCGCCGATGCAGCACAGCGCAAGGCCGGAAAGCAGTTCCGGCAACACCGCCGCCATGCCGCCGCCAAAGCCTGCTGCCAACAGCAGGAGCACCCGGGGCAGCTCCCAGCACAGGCACAGACAAAAGGCTGCAAGCGCCGCTGCGTGCAGGCTACGGCCATTTTCCGGCCGGGGCAGATACAGCGTGCGCGCCAGCGCCGCCAGAAGCAGCAACGCCGCCATCTCCTGCCAGACCGCTGCCGTGGGCTGTACCCTGTGCCAGCTGGAACTATTCTCCATAAAGCGCATCAGCACGTTCCAGTAGAACAGCGCACTGCCAGCTATGGCCAGCGGCAGACCACCGGCGGGCGTTTTCCAGCCGTCTCCGCGCAGCCAGCTGCGGCCGAGGTTGCTCAGCCACACGGCACAGGCCACCTCCAGCAGAATGCGCACAAAGGTGCTTACCGTACCGGCGGCCAGCACAAACTGTGCTGCACCGGCAGCCAGCATACACACTGCCCCGGCAAAGGCCAGCACGCCTGCCGCCGGGCGGCGGCTGCGCAGCGGCTCCGGGGGCAGCGGGCGGCTGCGCCCGGCCAGCACTGCGGCCAGCACCACAGCGCCCAAGGCGATATACCGCCACCACACCGCACCTGCGGTACACAGACCGGTGGCAGCGTCGGTGGCAAAGGCAAGGTCTGCGCCGCGGCCAAGGCCAAGCAGTACGCAGAGCAGGACAATAATTAACTCTAACGGTTCCATTAACGCTCCTCGATGGGCTTATATTTCTGGCGCACGCCCAGATACTTGTAGGCCGGGCGGATGATACGGTTGGCAAAGATCACCTCTTCCACCCGGTGTGCGCACCAGCCCGGCACACGGGCAATGGCGAACAGCGGGGTGTACAGATCCTCAGAGATGCCCAGCATATTGTAGATCAGGCCGCTGAACAGGTCCACGTTGGCGCACACCGGCTTGGAGCTGCCCTTTTCCTCAGCAAAGATGCCGGGTGCCAGCCGCTCGATGCTGCACAGCATATTGTACTCTTCCTCAAAGCCCTTTTCGTAGGCCAGATGCTTTGCGCGCTGCTTCAGGATGACCTCACGGGGATCGCTGATGGTGTAAACCGCATGACCCATGCCGTAGATCAGGCCGGAGCCGTCGCCCGCCTGCTTGCGCAGGATGCGGCGCAGATACTCGCGCACCTCATCGTCATCGTCCGGGTTCTCGACGTGCTTGAGGATATCCTGCAGCTGGCGGTTGACCATCAGGTTCGCACCGCCGTGCTTGGGGCCTTTCAGGGCACCGATGGCCGCAGAGATGGCCGAGTAGGTGTCCGTACCGGAGGAGGACAGCACGCGGGTGGTAAAGGTGGAGCAGTTGCCGCCGCCGTGGTCTGCGTGGACCAGCAGGCACATATCCAGCAGTTTTGCCTCCTCGTGGGTGAACTTCTGATCCGGACGGTAGGTGCTGAGGATGTGCTCTGCCGTGCTCTGGCCGGGCTTGGGCAGGTGGAAGAACATGCTCTGTTTATCGTAGTAGCGGCGCTTCATCTGGTAAGCGTTCACCATCATGGTGGGCATGCTGGCGATCAGGTTGATACTCTGGTTCAGGATGTTCTCAAGGCTCAGATCCTCGGCGCGGTCGTCGTAGGAGTACAGGCCCAGCACGCAGCGCTGCAACTTGTTCATGATATTGGGCGAGGGGGCGTTCATGGTGTCCATAAAACCGTCCGGCAGGGCGCGGGATTCTGCCAGGATCTCGCAGAAATCGTCCAGCTGCTCCCGGGTGGGCAGGCTGCCGAACAACAGCAGCCAGATCACTTCCTCAAACACGAAGCGGTCGTTGCGGTAAGCCTCGTCCACGATCTCGTTGATATTGACGCCCCGGTAGATCAGCTTGCCGGGGGTGGGGATCACATGACCCTCCTGATCCTTTTTGTAGCCCACAACGTCACAGACGTTGGTCAGGCCGGCCAGCACGCCGGTGCCATCCGGGTTGCGCAGGCCGCGCTTGACCCCCAGCCGCTCGCTGGTCTCCGGGTCGATGTAGTTGTTTGCGATGTACTCCTCGCACAGGGTACGCATGGTCGTCGGGTCCAGTGTTGCCACTTCTGCGTGTGCAAAATTCATAGGAGTGCTCCTTTCCGTCTCTTACTTCTTATACTTTCCGATCCCGTCCATCCTACTCTCTGATGGACATACTTTTATAATATCGCTTTTATGAAGTAAATTCAAGCGCTAAGTGTACACTTCTCACCGCAAAGCGCAAAAATACCGGGGTTTCCCTGCGCATTTCCCGCCGGTTTGCACGCTGCCGGGCGTATGATGTCCCCAAAGCTTGCGTTCCGGGAGGAGGTCTAGTATGAAACGTTCCTTTTTGCTGCTGTGCACCGTTCTGCTGGTGCTGGGCTGCGCGTTGCCGTGTGCTGCCTACCGTCTTGCCTGTATGGCGCTTGTTGTGCAGGGCGCTGCACCGTCCGCAGCAGAGGCGACCTCTGCCGCCTCGGAGGAAAGCAGTGCGCAAGAAGCTCCCTCCCCTGCTGACACAACTGATACCGTTTGCTTTACGGATCAGAGCACCGGGCAGACGGTAACGCTGCCGCTACGGGAATACCTGATTGGGGCAGTTGCCGCCGAGATGCCGGTCAGCTGGCCGGACGAAGCGCTGAAGGCACAGGCGGTGGCGGCGCACAGCTATGCTCTGTACCGCCGGGACCGCAGCACCGAGGAAAACGGCGCATGGTTCACCGCAGACCCCGCCCGTCGACAGGGCTGCCTGACCGATGCAGTATTGCACAGCTACTGGGGCACCGCATACGCGGCCAACTACGCCCGGCTTTCTGCGCTGGTGGATGCAGTACAGACGCAGGTGCTATATTACGAGGATGCCCCCGCCGGGACAAGCTACTTTGCCATGTCCAATGGCCGCACCGAGGCCAGCGAGAACGTCTGGGGCACTGCCCTGCCCTATCTTGTGCCGGTGGACAGCAGCACCGACACCGCCGCCGACAACTACGAATATACCCTGAACCTTTCCGCCGCCCAGTTACAGCAGCTTCTGGCCGAGCGTCTGGGCATCGCCGCCGATCTTTCGCAGCAGGCGCAGTGGTTCGGTACGCCGGTACTCACTCCCTCCGGCTATGTGGACAACCTGTCGGTCTGCGGGCAGACGGTGCAGGGTACCGCCCTGCGCAAAGCGCTGGGGCTGCGCAGCGCCTGCTTTACGGTGGTCTGCCAAAGCGGCACCTTCTCCTTTACCACAAGGGGCTATGGCCACGGCGTAGGCATGAGCCAGTGGGGTGCAAAGGCACTGGCAGAGCAGGGCGCAGACTACCGCGCCATTCTGGCGCACTATTACCCCGGCACAGAACTGCGGAGGTAATAGCCGCGGAAAAATCATTTTAAATTTTGTGGTTCAGAACCGCCTGCGGGCGGTTCTGAACCACTTTTTCACGGAAAGGGGTCGTAACGAAAAGCGGCTGTTATCGTGATACAAACAGGGCTGCTGCACAAAGCAATGTGCAGCAGCCCTGGATTATTTCTTTTTATCAGTCGAACAGCTTTGCAAACCAGCTTACGGTGGTCTCAGCAGCAGTTTCTACCGTGGTCTCCATCTGCTGGACCGTCTGCTGCAGCTTGGTGCCCTCGGCATCCTTGACCGACCAGTAGGTCTGGGTGCTGCTTGCGCTGCCGGACACCGTGAAGTCCGAGGCAAAGCACAGGCTCTCGCCCGTAGAGTCGGTCACCAGCACCATATAGCTGTAGCTGCCCTCCGGCAGCTCCCCGAAGCGGATCTGACTGTCCAGCGTGTTCAGAGAGAAAGCGGCGGCGTTTGCCTGCGCCGCCGCACTCTGCACGGTCTGATCTGCCGCATCCAGAATGGCCACCTGTACACTGGTCAAAGTAGTGCCAGTAGCGCTGTTAGCCGTACCGGTCAGCGTCATGCCGCTGCCGGTGCGGATATTCACCGGGTAGCGCACGCCCTCCAGCCGCAGACCATCGGCCTGTGCCGCCACGCTGTTGTGATCTGCAGTGACGTACCAGTAACAGGACGCTCTTGCAATGGACACGCTGGAGCTGGTAATGGGGATGCGGCCGTAGCCGATGTTCCCCGCCGGGTCGGAGCAATAGAAAATACCGTTGGTGTAGTCAGTCAGCAGCACCGCATGGGGCTGGGTGCGGTCGTAGAGGACGATGCCCTCCGGGTGCTGCTCCAGCAGGGAGATCAGCACCGCCGTTTTGCTTTGTAGCCCGGAAGGCAGGGTGGCGTAGCCCACCTGCATTTCCTTATATGTAAAGCTGTGCGCAAGGCCGTTGGCCCATGCTGTGGAGCGCACACTGTTCTCGGTCACGTTCGTCCAGTCGCTCAGCCCGTCAAAGTAGGCGCGGCGGCGCAACATCATGGCTGCGGAGGCCAGCGTACAGGTGCCGCCCCGGCTCTGCTTGAAGTAGAAGCCTGCGTCCACATTCAGGTCCACTGCCAGTGCAGCGGGCAGACAGGTAAGCAGGAAAGCAAGGCTCAGTGCCAGGGTCAGCAATCGTTTTTTCAGGGCGTGCGGTGCGGCGGTATTCACGGTTCGGTATTTCCTTTCTTGTTTCTTTGCGGATCTCATAGGGATCTACCGCTATAAAGTATACCAGCCTGTCATTCTTTTGTAAACAATCCTCCGTCTTTTTTCTCAATATCAACACGTTTAGGGGATATTCATTGGTCGCCTTTCACAAATTTTTCTGCAATATTCCACGCATTTGACAAAGTTTCGTCCTACCCACCGCAGGACTATGAAAAGAAATTTCTTTTTTGCCCGGCGCGCAAGGGCGCAAAAAAGTCCGATACGCCTGCGCATTCGTCCCAGCATTTCACAAAATAATACCCTTCTTGGCAATGCCGCAGTCAGTCCGTCGTTGTCTGCCGCAGTTTGGGCAGCAGAGGACAGCGCCTCTGCAAACGGCTGGCAGTTCAAGGCCTTCGGCACCTCCTCCGCAGCAAACGTTAACACCCTTGCAGACGGTGCAGACATTCACGGTAAGGTCACCCTGAACGCTTGCACCGTGAAGGAGGACGGCACCATCTTCCCCTTCTGAGTAAGGCGAATGCTGCCGCATAACCATTAAAAAACAGAAAACCGGAACCTTTTGAGCCCTTACGGCTCTGAAAAGGTCCCGGTTTTTTTGCAATCTTTTTTCAGTGAGCCATCGCCCACCGACTATACTGTTTTTTTGCTCAGCCCAGTGCCTGCTGGATCTTGGCAAAGTCCTCCAGCGTCAGTGCCTCCGGGCGGATGCGGGCATCAAAGCCTGCGGATTCGATGGCGGCAATGACCTTTTCCTTGGGCAGGTTCAGCCCGCCTGCAATGGCATTGGCAGCGGTCTTGCGGCGCTGGCCAAAGGCGGCGCGCACCAGCGCAAAGTAGCCCGCCTCGTCCTCCACCTGCACAGCGGGGGTGGGACGGATGTCCATGCGCACCACGGCGCTGGTCACCTTGGGGGCAGGATAAAAGCTGCCCGGTGCGGCGGTGAACATCAGCTTGGAGGTGGCGTAGTAGTTCACCGCGCAGCTGATGGCGCTGGAGGCGCGGGTGCCGGGCACAGCTGCCAGACGGTCGGCGGCCTCCTTCTGCACCATGACGGTCAGGCTCTCGATGGGCAGGCGGTCGCCCAGCAACTTCATCACGATGGGGCTGGTGATGTAATAGGGCAGGTTTGCGCACACTGCCACCGGCATTCCCGGGAACTCCTCGGCAATGAGGGCTTTCAGGTCCACCTTCAGCACATCCTGCAGCACCAGCTTGAAGTTGTCCACACCGGCCATGGTCTCGGCCAGCAGGGGCGGCAGACGCTCGTCCACCTCGATGGACACCACCTTGGCGGCACGCTTGGCCAGTTCCTTGGTCAGCACGCCGATGCCGGGGCCGATCTCAATGACACCGTAGCGCTTGTCTACCCCGCTGGCATCCACGATTTTTGTGGGGATGCCCGGGTTGATGATAAAGTTCTGCCCAAAGCCCTTGGAAAGTGCAAAATCGTATTTTTCGCACAGGGCACGGATCACAGAAAGGTCGGTCAGTTCCGGCATAGGGTCAATTCCTTTCTCAGAAAAAGGCTGTTGCAGAACGCAGCAGCCTTTTTGGTGTTTATGGTTCAGGATTGCAGGGTTCACTCCGCTGCGCTCGCAGCCGTTTCCGGCTCAGACGCGGCAGTCTCACCCTCGGCGGGCTCCCCTTCCGCAGTTTCTGCGGGGGCAGTATCCTCTGCTGCGGCAGAGGAAGCAGCGCTGTCCGCTGCGGCGGCAGAGCTTGCGCCTGCCAGCGTAGTGGTGCCGCTCAGCTGCTGGGCAGCGCTGACAGCGCGCTGCACCTGCGGGTCGGTCTGGGGGGTGTAGTCGTAGAAGTTCGTTGCTTCCTCTGTGCTCAGGGCACGCTCCACATCCACAGTCAGGCCGGTGCCGTCAAAGCAGCTGCCGTCGCCGCAGACCAGCTTTGCCACCGTGATGACCACGGCACTGCCGTCCGACAGGCGCTGCGGGCTGCTCTGAATGGTGCCCTTGCCCATGGTGGTGGTACCCACCAGACGGGCACCGTTCATGGTGCGCAGGGTGGCTGCGAACAACTCGGCTGCGCTGGCGGTGTTGCCGTTGACCAGGCAGACCATCGGCAGACTGACGGCACTTTCGGCATCGCTGCTGCCGATGACGGTGCGGTTGCCGTTTTTATCCTCGGCGTAGGCCACCGTGCCCTCCGGGGCGATCAGGTCAATGCAGTTGACAGCATCTTCCAGAATGCCGCCGCCATTGTCCCGCAGGTCGAATACCAGACTGGCTGCGCCGTTTGCGGTCAGGGTGCGCAGGGCATAGTCCAGCTCGCTGGGCGTGGTGCCGTCGAACTGACGAATGCGGATATAGCCCACATTGTCCAGCAACTGGTAGTCCACGGTGGTGCTGGTGTAGCCGGAATGGGTCAGCTCAGCGGTTTTACTGGCCGCAGCACTGTTCAGCCATGTCACGGTAACGGTAGTGCCGGCCTCGCCCTGCAAGGCTTTGTACACGGCGTCTGCGCTGGACAGGCTCTTGACATCGGTATCGCCCACGGTGGTGATGTAGTCGCCCACGGCGATGCCTGCTTCCTGTGCGGGAGAGCCATCGTAAACACGGGTCACCTTAGCGTAGCCGGTCTGGTCGATGCCAAGTTCCACACCGATGCCCAAAATCTTGCCGCTCTGGATGTTCATCAGCTCGGTGTAGGCGTTGGCAGTGTAGTAGCGGGCGTACTTATCGCCCGTACCCAGCAGATAACCGGCAGTCAGGCGGTCGTACAGGGTGGCCTCATCGATGGTGTAGTAATCGTTGCTGCGGACATAGCGGTCCACCTCAGCGATCTTGTTGTACATACTTTCCTTTTCTTTTACGCTGTTGACCGTGCTGTCGAACAGACGCATGGCGATGAGCATCGTGATGGAAAAGGTCACGGTCATGGCAAGGATCACAATGGTGACTGCCATACCCAAAGAAATTTTACGGTTCATGGTTCGTTCCTCCCGGTCAGAGCGGCAACATCATAAAGATGCTGCCCAGCAGCGAGAGTACAAACACCCCTGCCAGAACCAGACAGCCGATGCGCAGCACGCGCTTGCGTTTTTGTTCGTTCATAGATCAACCAGACTCCTTGCCTTGCTTATTAGTTGTGGGGAATGGGGATGCAGCTCCGAGGGTTCACAGCGTTGGCCTTGGAACCGCCCTTCCACACCTCCAGATGCAGGTGGTTTCCGGTGGAATTGCCGGTGGTGCCCACATAACCGATCAGTTCGCCCTGCTTCACATACTTGCCCGCACTGGTAGCCACCGAGCGCATGTGCGCATACAGGGTGGTATAGGTATTGCCATCGGACATTTTGCCGTGGTAGATGATAACGTAGTTGCCATAGCCGCCGGTAGACCAGCCAGCCACCTGCACATAGCCGCTGGCGGCTGCGTAGATAGGCGTGCCGCCGGCTGCCGCAAAGTCGATACCGGCATGGAGCTTGTTTACGCCGGAGACCGGGTTCTTGCGCCAGCCGTACTCGCTGGAGATGCGGCTGTAACTCTTCAGTGGGCAGGCAAAGCCATTAAAGCTCAGCTGCGGCTTGCTGGCAGAGGCCGCTGCAATCATCTTCTGGATCTCCTTTTTCACGGCCTCGTAGTTCAACTCGTCGGACTCGATGGCTGCCTGCGCCTTCTGCTGCGCCGCCTGTGCCTCGGCAGCGGAAAGCTTTGCCGCAGAGATGCTGTTGTTCAGCTCGCTCTGCTTGCCCTTCATCTGGGCGTTCTGGCTGTCCAGCTCGCTCTTCTGGCTCTGCAGTTCAGCCTTTTCGGCTTCCAGACCGGCCTTCTGCTCTTCCAGCGCGGCCTTATCGTCCTCCAGCCCCTGCTTGGCAGACTTCATGTTGTTCATGATCTCGGTGTCCTTGATGGAGATATCCTGCATCACCTCGTTGAAGGTAAGCAGCTCGTACAGGTCGTTCACTGCACTGAGCATGGCCACACTGCCGCCGTCCCGCAGCTCCTGCATGGCAGCCATGTGCTTTTTGAAATCATCCCACTGAGCATCTATCTCGTTCTGCTTTTGCTCGATCTGGGTCTGCTTGTCCGTGATCTGGGTCTGCATCACACCGATCTGCTGTTCCTTCTCGCCAATGCTGTTCTGCACTGCAGCGATCTGACCGCCCAGCACGCCGATCTGATCCTGCAGAACGGTGACCCGCTCCTTCAGTTCGCTTTCCAGCGCCTTGGCGGCAGACTCCTTCTTTTTGGCGTCCGAAAGCTCCTTTTTATGCTGATTGATAGACTGGGAAAGCTTATCCAGCTTGCTCTGCAAGCTGGCCATGCTGGTATTGCTGGTAGCCGCCGAAGCCGGGTACACCGTGGCTGTCAGCAGCAGGCAGACACAGGCCAGCCCAAGGCTGACCGCACGGATCAGCTTGCTGCGGGGGCTTTCCGGCCGGGCGTGCCGGGCGGTATAAGGGCCTGTGAGCCGGAAGGGCTTTGCGTGCATTGCTTTACTCATAAAACGCGGCTCCTTTCGGTCACACATTCAGATGTTTACGGATAGAGAACATACTGCCCACGCCGCCTACGATAGCACCGCTGAGCAGGCTTGTTACCACGATGGTCGGCAGCACGTTTGCCACCGGCACCAGTGCGCGGCCCATGAGCATCTGCCAAATGCCGCCCAGACCGCCGGCTGCGTTGACCACATAGGTGTAACAGCCAAGGCTGACCGCAGCAGTCAGGATACCGGAGATCAAACCCATGGTCAGACCCTCCACAAAGAAAGGCAGGGTGACCATGCGGTTGGTAGCACCCACATACTTCATGATCTCGATCTCGCGGCGGCGGGCAAAAACGCTCAGGCGGATGGTGCTGCCCACCGTGATGATGCTGACCACCATCAGCACCAGCACGATCATGCGTCCGCCCTTGGTGACGGCTTTCTGGATCTCCACAAAGATATTGGTCATCTCCACCGGGGCGGTAACGCTGACAACGCCCGGGATGGCCTGCATCTTCACGCTCATGCTCTCCATCTGGGTCAGGTCGCTCAGGGTGACCCGGTAGTTGGCCTTAAAGGGGTTGTCGGTCTCAAATTCATCCCACAGGGAGGAATAATCCTGCATATAGCCGCGGTAGGTGTTGAGCACATCCTGCTTGGAAACGTACTGCACCCCGCTGACCCCCGGCATGGCCGAAAGGGTCGCGCCTACCTGCGCGGCGGTGGCATCATCGCACGCGGGATCCAGATAGACCACCGTCTCGTTCTGGCTGCCCAGATAGGCCACCATGTTGCCCACGTTCACTTCGGCCAAGCTGGCAAAGATGTTCAGAGTCATGCAAACGCTCAAGGAAGCGATGCAGGCAATGGTCATAGCCCAGTGCTTGCCCAGATTGCGCACACCGCGCCGGGTAAGGAAGAAGAAGGTAGAAGGACGCATCATACGGCAGCCACCTCCTTTTTCGCGGCGGACGCATCGTCCGCATCAAAGGCGGCAACATCCAGCGAAAGATCATCCTCGGCGGCAGCCACAGGGTCTGCGGGCACGTCCGAGATAATGCGGCCATGGCTCAGGGTGACCACACGCTGATGGAAGCGGTGCACCAGCTCGTGCTCGTGGGTGACCACCAGCACCGTGATGCCCATTTTGCTCACCCGCTCCAGCAGCTGCATCATTTCCAGGCTCAGCTCCGGGTCAATATTGCCGGTGGGCTCGTCCGCGATGACCAGCTTGGGGTTATGCACCAGCGCACGCGCCACAGCCACACGCTGCTGCTCGCCGCCGGAAAGGGTATCCGGGTAGCACTTGGCCTTATCCTCCAGATGCACCAGCTCCAGAATGTACTCCACGCGGGGACGGATCTCCTTGTGGGGCACGTTGAGGACGTGCATGGCAAAGGCCACATTCTCGTACACGGTCATACTGGGGATCAGCCGGAAGTCCTGAAAGATGATGCCCATCTGACGGCGCAGGTAAGGGATCTTGTGGCGGCGCAGCTTGGCTACGTCCTTGCCCAGTACAGTCACTTTGCCGGAGGTAGGCAGTGCCTCCCGCAGAATCAGCTTGAGCAGGGTGGATTTGCCTGCGCCGGAGTGACCCAGCAGAAAGACGAACTCGCCTTCATCCACATGGAAGTTGATATCCTCCAGTGCAAGGCGGCCACCCTTTTTGTATTCTTTGGAAACGTGTTCAAAATCGATCATGGAATCGTATTAGCTCCTGACATCAAGATTTTTGACGGTCAAGACAGCCCGTCCGCAGCCCGTACTGCAAAAAGAACCGGCCAGCATCGGTTTCGAGCGGCCGGTTCGGCGCCGGCGGGGCAAAACCCGCACAGCGGAATATCAGTATTTGGCCGGGTTGTTGGACAGGTACTTCTTTACCATCAGCGCTACCTTAAAGACGATAGCGTCGTCGAACTCACGCAGATCCAGACCGGTCAGCTTTTTGATCTTTTCCAGACGATACACCAGCGTGTTGCGGTGCACAAACAGGCCGCGGCTGGTCTCGGACACATTCAGGTTGTTCTCAAAGAAGCGCTGGATGGTGAACAGGGTCTCCTGATCCAGACTTTCAATGCTGCCCTGCTTGAACACCTCGCGCAGGAACATCTCGCACACGGTGGTAGGCAGCTGGTAGATCAGACGAGCAATGCCCAGGTTATCGTAGCGGATGATCTGCTTTTCGGTATCGAACACCTTGCTCACTTCCATGGCGATCTGAGCTTCCTTAAAGGAGGTAGCCAGATCCTTCACGTTGGCAATAGGGGTGCCAATGCCGACCACGGCCTTGATGTAGTGTTCGCCGGAGAGGGTATCCACAATGCTGGCAGCCAGCTTTTCCATATCGGTGCGGTCGATGCCCTTGCGGATCTCCTTAACCAGCACGGTGTCGGTCTCGCTGATATTGAACACAAAGTCCTTCTGCTTATCGGGGAACAGGCTGCTGACCACATCGTAGGCAGAGATATCGCCGCCGCTGATCACCCGCACGATGAACACCACGCGGGAAACATCGGTGGCAAAGTGCAGCTCCCGTGCCTTAGCGTAGATATCGCCGGGCAGGATGTTGTCCAGCACCACGTTCTTGATAAAGTTGGACTTATCGAACTTTTCGTCGTGGTACTGCTTGATGCTCTGCAGGCTGATGGCCAGTACACCGGCAAACTGCCCTGCAGTCTCGTCGGCGCCCTCCACGAACACGGCATAATCGTTATGCTTGGCGTTGGAGAACTGCTGGTAAGTATAGCCGTCGCGCACAAAGCGGTCGCCTGCGGTCAGACGCTCGGCCATATAGCCCTCGCGCACTTCGCCGATCAGGTTCAGCTCCGAGCAGGAAATGACAGCGCCAGTCTCATCCACAACGCCGACCACCCGATTGATTGCGTCCTTCATCTGGTAGATCACGCTTTGAAATACTCTATTGGCCATAAATGGATACCCCTTTTCCTCGTTTGTGCAAGCCGCGGCGGCATGGGTTGTGATTTTAAACAATTTAGCCGCATTACAATCTATATTTTACACAAAAGAATTTACTTTTGCAACAGATTTCAACAAAAAAAATAATTCTTTCTTGTTGAAATTATCTTTCGGGGCCATTTTTTGCCAAAAAAGTGCCTTTTTGCGTGGTTCTTACCGTTATTTTACCGGTAAATTGTGATACATTTTTGAAAGTCGCGTGAAAAGTGCAGTGTTTTATCTGGTAATTTTTGCCACTTCTTCGTCAGAAAGCTCCCGCCACTGCCCCGGGGCAAGCTGTGCATCCAGTGCAAGGCCGCCAATCGCCTCCCGGTGCAAAGCATTCACCCCGGCACCGTACACACCGAACATCCGTTTGATCTGGTGGTACACCCCCTGCCGCAGCACTACCCGCACGGTGCATCCGTCCGGGGAAAGGGCGGTCAC
>ERZ894217.169-NODE-169-length-42293-cov-10.198021_pt1 | contig 42293 bp, 32 predicted proteins | sample MGYA00380291_ERZ894217 | MGnify/ENA primary metagenome ERZ894217 (study PRJEB32331, sample SAMN06328480) | human gut metagenome | biome: human gut microbiome; feature: stool | host: Homo sapiens | collected 2013-07-05 ...
AGAGAGGACTGCATGACGATCTGTGCTGCCAGCTGGTCGTGCGGAAGTCCGTTTCCGGAGAAGATCGGCAGCTTCTGTCCACGAATCAGGGTGGTCAGACCATCGATTGCAGAGATACCGGTATGGATATAGTTTCTTGGGTATTTACGGGTAACCGGGTTCAGCGGCAGGCCGTTGACGTTTCTTCTTACCTCTGCGTCAATCGGTCCCATGCGGTCGATCGGTTTTCCGATACCGTCGAAGGTACGTCCCAGGATTTCCTCGGAAAGTCCGATCTCCATCGGATGTCCGGTCAGACGGGTATGGGTATTGGTAAGAGACATGCTCGAAGTTCCCTCAAATACCTGAATAACAGCTTTGTCTTCGTATACAGCAACGATACGTCCCAGTTTTTTCTCATTGCCGTCTACGGTAAATTCTACGATTTCCTCGTAGGAAGCATTTTTTACACCTTCCAGAACAACCAGAGGGCCATTGACCTCACTAAGGCCTAAATATTCAATTGCCATGATGAATTCCCTCCTTAACCATTCTTCTCGAGTACCTTATCGTAGAAGGTGTCGATATCTTTTTTGTATGTGTCAAACAGATCCAGACGGTCATTCGGTACATCGTATTTAATAGAAACGACGCGGTCGAAGATCTTGTCCTCTTTCAGTACGGACATTGGCATGCCCATCGTCACGAGCGCTTTGGATTTCTTGTACAGATAAAGAATAACTTCCATCATCTTGTACTGTTTTTCCAGAGATACGCAGGTGTCATCCGGATGGAATGCGTTCTGCTGCAGGAAGCCCAGTCGAATAACTCTGGCGATTTCCAGGGTCAGCTTCTGGTCATCCGGAAGAACATCGCTACCGATCAGTTTTACAATTTCCATCAGGGAGCTCTCGGAGTTCAGGATTCCCATTAACTGGTTCCGCATATCTACAAAGTTTTTGTTTACGTGATCTTTGTACCACGGCGACAGATCCTGCAGGTATTCACTGTAGCTGGTCAGCCAGTGGATCGCCGGGAAATGACGGGCGTAAGCCAGAGATTTGTCCAGTCCCCAGAAGCAGCGGACGAAACGTTTGGTGTTCATGGTAACAGGCTCGGAGAAGTCACCACCCTGCGGAGATACGGCTCCGATGATGGATACGCTTCCCTCTGCGCCGCAAAGGGTCTGCATCATGCCGGCACGCTCATAGAAAGCGGACAGACGGGATGCCAGATATGCCGGGAAACCTTCCTCGGCAGGCATTTCCTCCAGACGGCCGGACAGCTCACGGAGTGCCTCTGCCCAACGGGATGTGGAGTCTGCCATGATTGCTACATCATAGCCCATATCGCGGTAATACTCAGCCAGTGTCAGTCCGGAATACAGAGATGCCTCACGGGCTGCAACAGGCATGTTGGATGTGTTGGCGATCAGGGTGGTACGGTCCATCAGCGGGTTGCCGCTCTTCGGGTCGATCAGTTCCTGGAACTCCTCCAGAACCTGTGTCATCTCGTTTCCACGCTCTCCACATCCGATATAGATGATGATATCGGCATCAGACCATTTTGCGATCTGGTGCTGGGTCATGGTTTTTCCGGTACCGAATCCGCCAGGGATGGCTGCTGTGCCGCCTTTTGCGATCGGGAACATCGTATCCAGGATACGCTGTCCTGTGATCAGCGGAACGGATGCCGGATATCTTTTCAGGGTTGGACGCGGTACACGGATCGGCCATTTCTGTGCCAGTGTGATCTCTTTTTCGGTGCCGTCTTCCAGTTTCAGTTTTACAATCGGGTCAAGGATGGTATACTTTCCGTCTTTGGCAGCCCAGATAACCGTGCCGTTGACATCCGGCGGAACCATCGATTTGTGTACGATGGAACGGGTCTCCTGTGTCTCTGCAATGATTGCGCCGCCCATCAGCTCTTCGCCTTCTGAAACAGTTACATGGACATCCCATTTTTTCTCTGTATCCAGAGAATCTACGGTAAGACCGCGGCTGATATATTTACCGGACTGCTTTGCAATCTCGGACAGCGGACGCTCAATACCGTCAAAAATGTTGTTCAGGATTCCAGGTCCCAGTGTAACAGAGAGGGCATCTCCGGATGCGGTAACTGTTTCGCCTGGTTTCAGTCCTGTGGTTTCCTCGAAAACCTGTACTGTAGTGGTATCCTTTGTCAGGGCAATAACCTCGCCGACCAGACGTTCTTTACCAACGTAAACCATCTCGGACATTTTAAATCCGGTGTTTCCTTTCAGATATACGACCGGACCGTTGATTCCATAGATAACTCCGGTTTTATTCATGCTCTACACCTCCGTGAAAGATGAAATTCTCCCGCTCTTCGTTCAGAAGGGTCTCGAAGGAATTATCGATCAGAATATTTTTCTCCGGAATGACCGCGCGCACGCCGCCAAGGAACGGCATGGCCGAAATGGTAAGGGTTACGGAGAGTTTCTGCTCCAGGGAAGCCTTATGAGCTTCGTCTGACGGATCCAGATATAAGGTCAGTTTGTCATTTCCGGCAAACGTAACGGCTTCGCGGATTTTGCGCTCCAGATACTCCTCATAGGATGGATCCTTTTTATAAGCGGTAAGTTTTTCACGAACTTCTTTAAACAGTTTTTCTTTTAATTCCAGATTTTTACGGGACAGCTTCCGTCTGATATGAAGCTGATCCGCAGACAGTGTCTTATTGACATCACGTTTTGCTTTCTCGGTCTCGGCAGCAACTTCTTCTTCTGCCTGACGTCTTGCGGTTGCTTTATGCTCCTCGAAGATCTTATCCAGAGCTTTCTGGTGATCGCCGATCACACGTTCTGCTTCACGGTTTGCACTGTCCAGGGAATGATTATAAAAATTCTGAAGTTTTTCCTCAGTAGTCAATGTGTGTCACCTCCAGGGCATTCTTACAGTTTTAATCCAATAGATTCATTTACAAAGGAAGTGATAAAGTCCGGCGCTCTTCCGGTACCGTGACGGTCCGGAATTTCAATGAGCAGCGGAAGCTTATGGTTGAGGCGGACATCCTCCAGAATGTCCGGGAATTCCTTCCCGAACTTTTCTGTAAGGAGAATAATTCCGATCTCTTTGTCTGCCAGTGTTTTCTGCAGTGTATCATAAAGCTCCTCGCGCTCATGAACGACAACGCCTTCCACTCCGGCCAGGCGCATGCCCGTCTGAGTGTCTACGTTATCACTGATCAAGAACATTTTCATTTATGATTCCTCCAACTTAAGGTGAAGATCAATACCTTCCGGTTTTGGAATCAAAGTTTACCAAGAATCATGAAGGAGATGATCAGACCATACAGAGCGATACCTTCGGCCATAGCTACGAAGATCATGGATTTACCAAAGATGCTGCCGTCTTCGCTGATTGCTCCAAGAGCTGCGCTTGCGGAAGATGCAACGGCGATACCGGAACCAATACCGGAAAGACCTGTAACAAGAGCTGCACCGATGTAACCAAGACCGGTTGCAAGACCAGCGCCTGCTTCTGTTGCAGCAGATGCAGTTGTTGCGCCTGCGAAGGAAACAACGGTTGCGATCAGCAGAAGGCCGAAGAAGCCGCTTACATTGGCTGCCAGAGATTTTTTGTAACGATTTTTGTTGTGCTCACCTTTGAAGTAATAAGTCATAGGAACAACGATGGTTAATACCATTGCGATTGCAGTAAGTACCTGTACAAATGCTGAGTTCATAATAGTTTTCCTCCTGAAGTTAATTCATTAAATTTACTCTTTGCTGCGATCCGGAGCCATTTTCACTTTTTCCCGATACAGCTTCCCGCCATATTCGCTTCCATTTCGCATGGCTCTGAATCCTCTTTTATTTCTCGCCTTTTTTCAAAAACGGAACAAACGGTTTTCCGTCTCCTTCATAGAACCGGCTGAACATCTCGTAATACTCCAGACGCAGTACCTGGATCGCTACCAGCAGTGCCTCAAGGCAGGCAACGAAGACATTTCCGAGAACAATAACCGGCCAGCTGATGCTGCCGCCGCCTGTTGCTCCGCCGAGCATCAGGACAACCTCCATCATAGCCGCATGGCTGACTGCATATGCGCCGACACGGACAAAGGAAATTGTGTTGGAGAAGTAGCTCAAAAGCACATCGAAGAGTTCGAAGAATGCCTGTACAAAGAACATTCCCTTTCCGGTCTCCGGAAATGCATTGCCCTTCTTCTCTACCATACGCTCCAGTGGCTCTTTTAAGAAGATCGCAAGAAGCGGAATACCGAACATGACTACCATCACGCCGACAGCCGGAGCTTTATGGCCGCTGAACAGGAGAACGAGTGTAACGGCAAGGGCTCCGTAGAAAATGAAGCCTGCCAGGGAGTTCTGGCTGAACAGAAGCTCGCCGAGCTTATGGTTTCTTGCTGCATTGATCATATGCAGAACCATTCCTGTCAGAATCATGAACATACCAAATGCAACCGCTGCGACAAATACGGTGTTCATCGAACCGATGAACGGAAGCGTTGTCATCGCTTCCTTCGGATGCAGCCAGAGGGCCGGTATGACATTCTCAAATCCGAAGAAGCTGCCGAACAAGAATCCGAAGATCACAGAGAATACCGCGCAGGTACTCATGATCGCTGCCAGATCCATCTTCTTGTAGTGGTACAGCAGTGCGCCGCCAATCAGCAGACACAGTCCCTGTCCTACATCGGCAAACATGATTCCGAAAATAAATGCATAGGTAAGTCCTACGATAATCGTAGGGTCAATTTCATTGTAATTTGGCAGTCCGTACATCTTCACGTACATCTCAAACGGACGGAAGATTTTCGGATTTTTCAGCTTTGTCGGCGGCTGACGCAGAACGTTGTTTGCATCATCCTCGATAAAGCAGAAGAGATTTGTGTCGTTTTCGATGTCCTTCTGGAAGGAATCGGCATCTTTTTCCGACATCCAGCCGCACAGAATATAGAAGGTTTCCTTCTTGGATTTCGTGCAGGCTGCCAGGCGACGGACATCAAAGTTGCCGGAGAGCTGCTCTAACTGCTCTTTTGCTGCAACCAGATCCTCTGCGGAATCCGAAAGGCATTTTGCCAGTTTCCGTGAGCACTCGCTGAGTGCATCGTCTGTCTTTTTGATTTCTGCCTGAAGTGCTGCGTAAGCATCCTCCGGCGTTCCGCTGTACTCATCCGGAACGTAGATTCTTTCGAAGTGCAGGGATGAGAATACGGCGTCCACTTTCGTGACCTGATCTCTCGGGCAGAAGTAAATGCCCCATACATACTGCTCATCGGAATGGCAGCGGTAGAATACCGTATCGCTGTTCTCATAGCAGTAGCTCTCAAACTTGTTGTAATACTCTTTTGTGATCTTTCCGAATCTGAATTTGATAAAGTGGAAATCCAGAATGGAGGAAAGATTGCAGTGCAGATCCTGGAACGGCTCGATTTTCTGTGCTTTTTCCATCAAGTCTTTCTTTTTTGCTTCCAGTTCTGTACGCTCCTGGTTCAACTGGCCAAGGGTGTGATCCAAACCATGGACACAGTTGATGGCATCTTCCAGGGAAAGTCTTTTCGTGGTGGTACGCTTGTCTTCCGGCAGAAGTGCTGTAAAATCTTCCGCCTGTTTTAAGGTCTCTTTGTATGGGTTGATCTGGATATACGGTGTGATATTCTGCATCGTAGACAGCTCTGTCAGAGCGTTTTCCAGATGTATCTCATATTTTGAGAGATAAGTGTTGACCACACGGTCAATGTCGGCTTTCGGCCCGGTGATGCTCAAAAATTTCATCTTGACAATCAATGAGTACACCTCCCCGTGTATTAAGTTTTTGCGATATGCTGCATTGCCTCGTCAGCGCTGATACGGTAACGTACGCACTCGAGTGCAATAATAAGCCGGTTTACCTCGTGCTCTTTGTGATAGAGGTATGAGTATATTGTGGCAACGGAATAAGGATCCTGTCTGGATTCACTGGAAAGTATGTGCTTCATAATGGCTGCATACATGGATTCCAGCGTATCGACTTTGAAGGAATCATACCGTTTCGCATAATAGGTTTGTTCCAACAGCTGGGAAAATGCACTCATATTCTCGGCTTCTACCAGTGCCTTTACCACATCCTTTTTCAGCCGGTGATGGACCGGAATCAGCAGGGCGTAGATTTGTGCGCTGGTCATGTGATAATAGCGTTTGGAACGGTAGATCCACTGAAGGTTCAGCATGTCAAACTTGCTTCCCCATGCAGCGGTCAGCTCTTCCAGATCCCGCTTTGTCACTACTTTTGATCTGTCTTTCCACATCTGTGCAAAGTAATACAGATCCAGGGTCATCTCATAGTCGAACAGGGTCGGACGCTCGATATCCGCGAGCTGCGACAACGGGGCATAATATTCTGTCCCTTTCAGGTTCGCAATCAGTTCTTCGATCGTCCTGGAGGACGCCAGAAGATTGATGTCCAGCTGGGAATGCTTGTTAAAGAACTCGTCGAATATGGACAGGTTCAATACCACATCACGGTGATCAAATACCGTGTTCAGGCATTCTTTGATAACGGACACTTCGTATCGTTTGAAGTAGAGTGCAAGAAACTTTCTCTGCTCTACATTTGCAAAACGGTACAGCTTGGAAAAATCCCGGTACACCGTCAGGCGCAGCATTTTCTCGATCTGACCCCGGTGAAGGTCAGCTTCGTTGTAGCCCTCAAACAGATCCTCATAGCCTTTATGCTGCTTGAGGTAAGAAACTGCCTGCGGTACACTCTCCAGTTCCACGATTTCCCGAAAATTCTGGTCGTTTAAAAGATGGCTCTGCATGGCTCTTATCTTTGTGGTAAGGCCGCTGTAGGATAATAGACCGCTCATCGTTTCACTTCCTTATAATGTTTTCGTAAATCTGCGTGGACAGTGTTCCGTGATTCTGTTCGTAATAAGCGTCCAGTGAAGATAGAAGTTCGGCGGCAGAGTCCCGCTGCTTTTTCTGATCCGCATCTGTAGTAGAATGAAGTTTCGTTGTAATCTCTTCAATCCGCTTTGCCGTTTCCGCTTCCAGATCTGCATCGAATTTTGCAATCCGCTCTTCCTGCTGCTCGTCCTGGAGCTTCTTCTGATTCTCGGCAGCCTGCATAATCTTAGTAGCAGCCGTTTCGATCTCTGCAAGTTTGTTAATTACAGATTCCATAGCATCGCTTTCCCTCCTTATGATATTTGCATAACAATCAAACCTGGTCCACTGACCAATTTTGATATACAGGGCAAAAAGTACAGGAGAAACTCCTGCATCTTTGCTGTTAGTATTCTACACCTTTTTTTCCAAAGTTGACATATTGAAATCGTAAAAAAAAGTGGGATTTCGATCGACTTTTTGATTAAAAATAGACAATGGGTCATATTTTTTCTTCCAATATCAATAGCCAAAAGATGGCCCCTCATATGATTTCGATATGGATCCAATCCGATTGTCATATTGCTGATAAGAAATGCTATGTGCAGGTTGATATTGTATACAGTATTTTGAAAACTTCGAAAATTTGAAAACGGGATTTTTCTGTTTTGCTTTTTCGGGAGCTATGATATACTGGATATGATTGGCTTTTATTCTAATATTTATCACTTAAGAAAGGAATTTTACGCATATGCGCCTTAGAAATATCAGAGGATCAAAAGATGTGATTGCTTCCTGTCCGTTCGTTGTGCAGGAACCGGAGAGCTGCCGGGGACGGTGGGCTGAGGTTTTTGGAAATGAAAATCCGATTCATATTGAGGTTGGAATGGGAAAAGGACGCTTCCTGATGGATATGGCGGTTCTGCATCCGGAGATCAACTACATTGGTATTGAGATGTACGACAGCGTACTGCTCCGCGCGGTACAGAAACGTGAAAAATTAGAAACAGAACTTAAAAACCTGTTTTTCATCCGCATGGACGCGCGCCAGCTTCCGGAAGTATTCGCAGAAGGCGAAGTGGACCGCATTTACCTCAACTTCTCTGATCCGTGGCCGAAGGACCGCCATGCGAAGCGGAGACTGACGTCGCATGAGTTTCTTGCACGGTACGAGAAGATTTTAAAGAAGGACGGAACACTGGAATTCAAAACCGATAATAAAGATCTGTTTGACTTCTCTCTTGAGGAGATGAAAAATGCAGAGGGATGGGAACTCACTGCATTCACATACGATCTGCACCACGATGTGGTTCTCTCAGAAGGAAATGTAATGACGGAATATGAGGAGAAGTTTTCCTCAATCGGAAACCCGATCTGTAAGATGGAGGCACGGTTTCTGTAAAAAACATTTCTGCATGTAAGGGGGATTTGAAAATGAAAAGAAAAGTTCTGGCGGCACCAGTGTGACAGTGGCCATGGTAACGAAAGATGCGGACGGCACCTGGAACGAGGATCTTTGTACAAGCGGCTATGTCGGATACGGCGGTGTAGGCGAAACTACCGAATGGAACCGCAAAACACCGCGCGGACAGTTCAGCTTTACGTATGCCTTCGGCATTCTCCCGAATCCCGGAACGGAACTTTCCTATACCCAGGTGGATGATACGTATTACTGGGTCGATGATGTAAATTCCAGATACTACAATCAGTTCGTCACGACGAAGACAACACCGAAAGCCTGGAATTCCGCGGAGCACATCATCGAGATCAATCCGGCCTATCATTACGTTCTGTCCCTCGATTACAATCCAAACTGCACTCCGGGTGTCGGTTCTGCCATCTTCCTGCACTGCAGCACAAACCGGCCGACCGGCGGATGCATTTCTGTCCCGGAAGACCAGATGATCACGATTCTGAAAAATGTTCAGCCGGGCTGCCAGATCATTATTGATTCGGCGAACGGGCTGAAGAACTACTAAATTTTTTGCTCTGAAAGACAAAACCGGCAGCGGAAAGATCCATGTCAGAAAGGATCCCTCTGCTGCCGGTTTTTCTCATTTGGAGATGCTATGATGATAGGAAAAGTTGATACGTAGATTTTCGGTATTCCGCCCGTAAAACAAGAAAAACACCGTCCCCGCAGCTCTCAGGTCTGCAAAAACAGTGCTTTCGATGCGCCTTCAGGGACTCGAACCCTGGACAAATAGATTAAGAGTCTACTGCTCTACCAACTGAGCTAAAGGCGCTTACTTTTGTTTTTCTGTGTTTCATTGGATGATCCACTCGCTGAACACAAATAAGATTATAAAGGATTCTGCCGAAAAAAGCAACCTTTTTTTCACTGTTTCTTTACTTTTGTTAAAAACAGCGAAAACAGGTCTTATAATTCTATTAAATTTCACAATTTTTTCGTATATTTCCGTTTGTTTCGATGACGGCTCCAATGGCAGCCGAACCTACTTCCGTTTCTTATCTTTCTTTTTCAAAAGCTTCTCCAGCTCCTGCATGGATTTCTGGATTTTATAAAGACAGCCGCTGCCGGCATATTTATTCTGATAGCAGAAATCCTGGAGTTTCTGCTGAAGGAAACCTGATTTTCTGATCAAACTTCTTCTCCGCTTTCCGGCGTACCGGACACGGGCACCGGAAAAGTTCTTTTTCTTCTATATTATACAGAGAATGTCAACATTGACCAGAAAATAGCTTGTTTTAGCCATTGTTTTTCCATTTTCTTTCCGCTATAATACAGCAAAAACTACTATTTATACTTTGGGGGAATTTTTATGAAAACACGAATAAATTTTAAGGATGAATTTTACCAGAAACTAAAACTCCTCGTCCTTCCGATTGCGATCCAGAATTTTATGCTGGCTCTCGTCAGCGCAACGGATGCGATCATGCTGGGCTGGATTGATCAGACTTCGTTGTCTGCTGTTTCACTGGCCGGACAGGTGCAGTTTGTTTTGAGCCTTTTTATCTCAGGCATCGCGGCGGGCGCCGGTATTATGGCAGCGCAGTACTGGGGGAAACAGGATGCCGCTTCGATCGAAAAAGTGATTCCGATCGCACTTCGCACCAACCTGCTGTTCTCCGGCCTGTTTACCATCCTTGCCGGTTTCTGTCCCGAAATGCTGATGCGCATCTTTACAAATGATGCGGCCCTGGTTGCAAGCGGAAGCCAGTATTTACGCGCTGTTGCACTCTCCTACGTACTCTGCGGTATCTCGCAGGTCTATCTGATCCTGCTGAAAAACACCGGTCATGCAGCAGTCAGCTCCCGCATCAGTTCCACTGCGGTTGTACTGAACATCATTTTAAATGCCATCCTCATCTACGGTCTTTGCGGTGCTCCGGCACTTGGGATCCGCGGAGCAGCTTATGCAACGGTAGCTGCCCGCGTTGTGGAACTGATCTGGGCTTATCTCGAGACAAAGAAACCGGAGCGTGTACGGATTCTCTGGAACCGCCTCTTCTCTTCCGCAGGGAAAATACTTTCAGAAGACTTCTGGCGCTACACGCTTCCCGTGCTTGCGGCCTCCCTCGTCTGGGGAATTGCCTACGTTCTGTACTCCGTTATCATGGGACATATGGGAAGCGATGCCGTTGCGGCAAACTCCATCACCTCGATTGCCAAGAGCCTTCTCTCCTGCCTGATCCGCGGTGTGAGCGGTGGTGCCGGGGTTCTGATCGGAAATCTGCTCGGCGCGAACGAGCTGGAAAAAGCCCGCGAGTATGGAGGACGTTTAAGCCATCTCTCCATTGCCATCGGCATTGTGACCGGCGGCCTGCTGATGCTCATTTCCCCAGCCATCGTTCATTTTGCCCCACTTTCCGATACCGCAGCCGAGTACCTGCAGTACATGCTTCTCTTCTGCGGTCTGAACCTGATGGCACAATCGGTCAACACCACCGTTCTCGACGGTATCTTTTGTGCCGGAGGCGATGCGAAATTTGATATGCAGGGAAACATCGGCGCTATGTGGTGCTTTTCTGTACCGCTTGGCTTTCTTGCCGCCTTCTGGCTGAAGCTTCCGGTTATGGTGGTTTACTGCATTGTAAATCTCGATGAAATTGTAAAGCTTCCTGCCGTTTATCATCATTATAAAAAGTACATCTGGGTTCGAAATATTACCCGCGATGTCGAAGATTAATTCTCACATCATCTGCAGTCCCTGCCGCCGGCAGCTTCCACCGGATGCAATACCCAAAAAGCCTCTGAGGAAAGTCACATTCACACCGGACTTTTCTCAGAGGCTTTTGATTATTCCATTGATTGTTCCATTGATTATTTCTTGGATGATTACATGGATTTTCTCTCTGCAATTTCCGCCATCTTTGCTTCGTTCAGACGTGTGTCGCCATGGACACGGCTGTAGGAAAGATAGCCGTTCATACGGTCAATCTTCGTCAGGTTCTTGGAACCGCAGACCGGGCAGACATCCATGTCGAGTTCCTGGTGGCCGCAGTCATCGCAGTAAGCCAGGGACAGGTTGACGCCCTCGTAGTAGCCAAGCTCCATCGCACGCTCGATCAGTGTCTTGATCGCGCCTTTGTTGTAGCCGACCGGATAGCGCACGTACTGGATTTTTCCGCCGTTGCAGAGCTCCCAGAAACGTCCCTCGAGATCCTGTTTCTGGATCGGGGTAATGTCCTCGGTTACGTGGCAGTGGAAACTGTTGCTCACATACGGGCGGTCCGAAACGTTGCGGACGATACCGTACTGTTTGCGGAACTGCTCTATCTGCAGGCCGCACAGGGATTCTGCCGGTGTGCCGTAGATCGCATAGAGGATGCCGTCCTCTTTCTTAAACTCGGCAACCTTGTCGTTGATATATTTCAGCGTGTCGAGTGCGAACTGTCCGTCCTCAACAAGAGATTTTCCGTTGTAAAGCTCCTGCAGCTCGTTCAGCGCCGTGATACCGAACGATGCGGTCATCGGCTTTAACAGCGGGCGGATCTTGTCGGACGGTTTTAAGTGGCCGCCGTAGAAACCTCCCTCGCAGTAAGCCAGCGGGTTCGTGGATGCACGCATCTCGCCGAGGTAATCGTAGGTCCGTTTGTGCAGATCGCGGATCATCTCGAGGTAGAAGTCGAGCACTTCGTGGAAATCGCGGTTCTCGGAACGGGATTTTGCCAGGATCATCGGAAGATGAAGGGAAACGGCTCCGATGTTGAAACGTCCGACAAAGACCGGTTTGTCGTTCTCATCTGCCGGCTCCATGCCTCCGCGCTCGTACCACGGGCTAAGGAAAGCACGGCATCCCATCGGGCTGATGACTCTCTTGTATTTCTTGTACATCTCGGCGATGTAGCCCTCGCCGCTCATCGACAGCCAGTCCGGATACATGGTTTTAGAGGAACAGTCAAGTCCTGCCTCAAAGACATCTTCTGCGATGCCGCCCTCTCCGTGAATTGCCTTGTCATATAAGAAGACGATTTTCGGGAAGAGCACCGGCTTTTTGTGGCCTTTCTTGCCCTGTCCGTTTTTGTGGACCTCGAGAAGGGAGATGGAAATCATCTTCTCGAACATGCTCGTTCCAAGACCGAGTGTCACGGTAACAAACGGATAATCACCGCGGGAAGAGCCGACAGTGTTCAGTTTATACTCAATTCCCTGCCATCCCTGATCGCACTCTCTTCTTACTTTGTCGATCGCATACTCGATGGCTTTCTCCTGTGCACCCTCCCAGGATGCGTCGGTATATTTCAGGAACTCTTTTACGTAGTAATCGTAGCTCTTCTGTGCGTACGGAGCAAGGATCTTGTCCACCTCCGGCACGGTAAAGCCGCCGTACTGCTGTGCAGCGGTGCTGAGGACGATATCGCCCATGACATCAAATGCGGTGTCGAGTGTCTTCGGCTCGTTGTACCAGACATTTCCCATCTCGAAACCGCCTTTTAAAACGTTTCCGACATCGAACAGACAGCAGTTCATGGTATCGAGACGTGCGGACTGGTCGTGGATGTAGATGTAGCCGTCCTTACAGGCCTGCAGCTCGTTGCGGTTCATGAAGAACTTGCGGTACAGCTCTTTGTTCAGCTCGTTGAAAATCAGGCTTCGCTTCGTTGCAACGAGGGCGCTGTCGGTGTTGGCATTGCTCTTGTCGCCGATGTAGCGGATGGACTGGCTCTTCGTGTAGACCTCGTCCATCATATGGATAAAATCAGTTTTGTAATTGCGGTAATCGCGGTAGCTTTTTGCCACAGCCGGGTTTACTTTTTCGAGTGCTCCCTCCACGATATTGTGCATATCGCTGATCGGAATTTCGGTCTTTCCAAGAGAATATACGTGCTCGGTTGCGAACTTACAGATAAAGTCAATCTCCTGCTGTGAGAAGGTATACAGGATTCTCTGTGCGGATTTATTTACGGCACGGACGATCTTCTGCGCGTCGAATTCTTCTTTGGTGCCGTCCTTTTTGATAATATAAACCATTGTGGTGTCCTCCAAATCAAACACTATATCTTGTGTGTCCCCCACCCTTTTCTTGTAGCGGGCACCACATATTGTAGCATGTTTCTTTTGAAAAGAAAAGGCATTTCCTGTAAGTTTTTATTTTCAGAATATTGCATACTGCTCTTTCGTGCAGACAGAAATCTGCATTTTTCAAATTCATTCTGCAAGCGTTCCTTCAAAAACGGTCTCGGCCGGGCCGGTCAGAAGGACCTTATTTTTCGTCCGGTCCCATGTAACGAAAAGCCTGCCGCCGCGCAGTTCTACGGCAGTTTCTCCCTCCGAAACACAGCCGGAAAGCATCGCCGCGACGGCTGCCGCACACGCTCCCGTTCCGCAGGACAGCGTTTCACCGCTCCCACGTTCCCAGACTCTCATTTTTATTGTGTGTTGATCTAAAGTCTGGATAAACTCTGTATTGATACGGTCCGGGAAGCAGGAAAGGTGTTCAAAAGCGGAACCGGTCTTTGCAATGGATATTTTTTCCACATCTTCCACCGGAATCACCGCATGCGGATTTCCCATCGAAAGGCAGGTCATCGTATAATTTTCCCCGCACACGGTAATTTTATGCTCCAGCACATATTCCCCCAGAGAAACAACGGGGATCTGTGCGGCGCGGAATTCCGGCGTTCCCATCTCCACTGTCACCTGACAGATCTCATTCGGATTCTCCCCCGTCTGCAGATGAATCACACGGTTTCCGCTGACGGTTTCGATAGTCAGCGTCGTTTTTCTCGTCAGCCCATGCTCGTACACGTATTTTCCCACACAGCGGATGCCGTTGCCGCACATCGCGCCCTTCGAGCCGTCGGCGTTGTACATTTCCATCGAAAAATCTGCTGTTTTGGATGCCCCGATCAGAATCAGCCCGTCCGCGCCGATGCCGAAATGGCGGTCACTTACCGCTTTTGCCAGCCGTCCCGGACTCTCCACCCGCTCCTCCATGGCATTTACATAGATATAATCATTTCCGCAGCCCTGCATTTTTGTAAAACGCATACACAGCCTCCTCCCAGACTTCTGCCCTTTCCAGTTCCTTACTAAATATGTATTCCGTACCGCGCTTTTGAAAAACCATTTTTCTCAAATCCGCTTCAGACATTGGAAAACGAAGCGGAATGTGATAGAATAGGGGGAACTGATATCGTTACTTACATGAAGTAACTTTCAAATATTTTTAACCATTTATTATGAGGAGGTTTTGATGAAAAAATACCGTTGGGTTTTAACAGCAGTATTTGCCGCTTTTCTCGTAGGAACGAGCGGCTGCGGAAAGAAAACAGAAACGATTCCGATCACAACCATCAGTCAGAGTACCGACGATGACGACCCCGAAGACAATCTGGCGGCCTCCGGCGATTCCGATGAGATTCCGGAATACGATGTGGATCTCTCGAAGAACCTGAACAGTTTTCAGCTTGCCATCTGGGGCGATACATACGAAATTCCGGAATCCTACGCGGATTTTACAGCGCTTGGCTGGGTCTACAGCGGCGACGACGCAAAGGAAATCCAGCCGGAATCCTTCTCAGAGGGCGAAATCTTTGAAAAGGACGGAAACCAGATTACCGTCGATATTGCCAATCCGGACACCACGGCAAAGCCAGTGGCGGAATGCCTGATCGGAGGCATTCACATCGATACCTCGACCGCTGAGGGCCAGAATATCTATGTCGGCCTGCCGAACGGCGTCACCCTGCAGCAGTCGCTGATGGAGGATGTGGAAAGCATCTACGGTGTGCCAAAGGACCGTTATGAGGCCGATACCTCTGTGCAGTTCACGTATGAGTACGGGCTGTACCAGACGATCACGCTCGGCTTCGATAACGAAACGGGAATTCTGTATTCCCTCGATATGCAGAACTTTACGACCACGGCTGATGCAGAAGCGCTCGATGGTGTCAGCGATGCCACAACACCGGAAGTGGAGGCCTACCAGGCACCGGAAGCCGACAGCAGTGAAATCAACGACTGGACCGTCCGCTTTGACGATGTACTCTATCATCTTCCCGTTCCGGTCAGTGAACTTCTGGACCACGACTGGACCGTCAATACGAAAGAGTCCGATACGGCCGTTTTAAACGGAAAATACGGCTACGTCACGCTGGAAAAGGGCGGTCAGAAACTTTACTGCACCGTACATAATTACGGCGCGGAGGCGACGACAGTGCGCAACTGTTTCGTTACTTCGCTGTACGGCGATCTCGATACGACAAAGATTCCGATTTCAATCACAAACGGCATCACGCTCGGCACTTCCGAGAGCGATTTTCTGGCGAAGGCAGGGGATGCCAAATCAGAAAAAACGGAAAAAGAGGATAGTAACCTGACACTCTACACATTCTATAGTGATGACGAAAAGCTGGACTACACTGAAATCGGCATCGACAACGATCTGAAGCTGGTACGCAGCATCAAGGTGGTTCACAACCAGCCGGAAGCGCCGGAAGAAGAAGCTGAAAAAACTTCCGCGGAAGATTCATCTTCCGTTTCCGACAGTCAGGAACCGTCCGAAACACCGGCTCCGTAACGATACTTTCAGAAAAATGGCTGCATGGCAGCTTACTACAGACGAAAACGAGGATTTTTATGGAAAACTTATACGACGTTATCATCATCGGCTCCGGCCCGGCGGGTCTTTCTGCCGCGATTTATGCGAAACGTGCAAAGCTCTCCTCTCTTACGATTGAGGCAAACTTTGCAAGCGGCGGCCAGGTGCTGAATACCTATGAAGTAGACAACTATCCCGGCCTTCCGGGCATCAGCGGCATGGATCTCGGAAGCACGCTGCGCGCACACGCTGAAAAAATGGGCGCGGAATTTTCCCGCGAGCGTGTGAAGGAGCTTGTTCTTGACGAAGAGATCAAGATTGTCCGCACGAGAAAAAATGAGTATCATGCCAAAAACGGTCATTCTTGCCACCGGTGCGGAGCACCGCGCGTTAAATGTACCTGGTGAAAAGGAACTCTCCGGCATGGGCGTCTCTTACTGTGCAACGTGTGACGGCGCATTTTTCAAAGACAAAACCGTTGCCGTTATCGGCGGCGGCGATGTCGCCGTGGAGGATGCGATTTTCCTTGCCAGAACGTGCAAAAAGGTTTACGTGATCCACCGCCGCGATGAACTGCGGGCAGCCGGTGTTCTCCAGGATGCACTGCTGGCACTGCCGAATGTGGAAATGGTGTGGGATACGGTTGTGGATTCCATCGAGGGAAACGAGATGGTGTCCAGCGTGAAGGTAACGAACAAAAAGACAGGGGAAGCCGGTGTGATCACGGTAGACGGCGTGTTTATTGCCGTCGGCATCGTTCCAGTCTCCGCACTGATCGCAGGCACCGTAGAAACCGATGAGGCTGGCTACATCAAAGCCGGCGAAGACGGTGTGACGAGCGTGCCGGGCGTGTTCGCCGCAGGCGATGTCCGCACGAAGCAGCTCCGTCAGATCATCACGGCAGCCGCCGACGGCGCGAACTGTGTGACTTCGGTAGAGAAATATCTGATCAGCCACTGATGGCTTCTTTCGAATAGAATACAGCAAAAGCAGGCATTCTTCGTATTGTACGGAGAACTGCCTGCTTTTTTTGTTTTTCCGTAGTTTCTGAAATCTGAAAAACCTTTCATGTCAGTCATGCAAAACTTTAAAACCTCTTTTTGTCGAAATTGCACAAAGAAACCGGTTTTTTTCCACACGGGCCAATTTTATAAACATCCCGTCCACAAGTTATCCACATAGTTAACCACCGAAAACATGCCTAAAAACAAGTTATACACCGAGTTATCCACATTATCCACGAAAAACGGTGTGGAAAGCATGTGTTTAAATCTTGCGAAATCAGAACGCGTGTTTTGGTCATAACAGAGAAAACCGTTATTTCGCCAAAAGATTTTACAAAGCACTTGACTTTTTAAGTGTCAATCTCTGTTGGTTTTTGACTTGAATTGTGTGAATTTTTCGCGCAATTTAATATTACATTTTTCGTGTTCTTTTGCTGTTTTTACAATGGCTGCAAAAAGAAAATCTCCTGTTCGGAAAACAATTGTTTCGTTCCCAGACAGGAGATTTTGATTGGATTTTTCTTTGTTTTACTCTGCCAGCTTTCCAAGCCGCTTTGCTTCTGCCCTCAGCTCTTCGATCCGGCGGTTGCACATGCCCACCGGGACGCCGGTGTCGATGACACGTTCACAGCTCTTCATCAGCTCGCAGGCGCGGGCAAATGCCTCGTCGCTGATCTCCTGGAACGGTGCTTCGGTTACCGTCTCCATTGCCAGAATGCGGGCGAGCTGGTAATCGATATCGTTCGTATACAGAACGCCTGCCGCAAACGGGACATTTTCCTTCTGCAGTTTCCGGAACACCGGGATTCCCGTTCCGCCGCCTGCGAGGACAAAGACGCGCGGTGTTCCCTCCGGCCGTGGCAGCTCGATGCTTCCGAAGCACGGGTCAAACGAACCATTGTCAATCTCGTACAGTTCGCGGATGATATCCTCGCGGAAAATTGTCTCCGGTGCGCCGAAATGGGAAATAGCATCGCCCTTGACGCAGATGATCTTATCTGAAATTTTCTGTGCCAGATCGATCTCATGCAGCGACATGATGACGGTGATGCCCTTCTCCTTTGCCATGCGGCGCAGAATCGCGAGCAGTTCCAGCTTGTGGCGGATATCGAGGAAAGAAGTCGGCTCGTCGAGGATGATGACCTCCGGCTCCTGACAGATCGCACGCGCAAGAAGCACTCTCTGGCGCTGGCCGTCGCTGATGGCGTTGAAATCGCGGCCGCCGAGCTCTTCGGCATGAACGGCGCGCATCGCCTTCTCGACCTTCTCCTCATCCTCGCGGGTCAGCATGCCGAGCCGTCCGGTGTACGGATAGCGGCCCGTTGCCACGATATCGTGGCAGGTCATCAGCTCCGGCTTCATGCGCTCCGTCAGCACAACGGCCATCTTCGTGGACAACTCGCGGAACGAAAGCTCATGCAGGTTTTTCCCGTCAAACTCCACATTTCCGCCGACCAGCTTTAACTGGCGGGTGATGCTTTTCAGAATCGTTGATTTACCGGAACCGTTCGGTCCGATCAGCGTAACGATCTCGCCTTTTTCGATGCCGATGCAGATATCTTTGATCAGCGGCTTCTTATCATAGCCGACCGTCAGGTGGTCCAGATGAAAATAATATTCACTCATATTCTCTTACCCCCTTTTCCGGCGCAGCATCATGAAAATGACGACCGGCGCACCAAAGATCGATGTGACCGTACTGATGGACAGCTCCAGCGGTGCAAACGCCATACGCGCAATCAGGTCGCACATCATACAGAAGACGGCTCCGCCGAGGAACGTTCCCGGGATTACGACGAGCGGACGCGATGTGCCGAGGCTCTGTTTGACGAGGAACGGGACGGCAATGCCGACAAACGAAATCGGACCGGCAAATGCGGTGACACATGCGGAGAGAATACTCGAAAGCAGAATCAGCGCGATGCGGAATACTTTGATGTTGACACCCATGCTCTGCGCATACGCCTCACCGAGCTGGTATGCACCGATCGGTTTTGCCATCAGGAACGTGATGACAAAGGTGATGCCGATCACAGCCGCAGAGATCGCTACGTTGCTCCAGCTCATGCCGGAGAAGCTTCCCTGTGACCAGCCGTGGAGGTTGACGATATCGGAATCCTCCGCGAAGGTGACAACAAAATCCGTGACCGCCGAGCAGATGTAACCGATCATAATACCGCCGACGAGAAGTCCTGCCATATTTTTGATCCGTCGGGACATCAGCAGAATGAAGCCGACGGAGAGAAGGGATCCTAAGAATGCTGCAACAATCATCGTGTAAGATGTGATATTGCGCGCCCACTCCAGATAAAAGATCATGGTCAGCGCCACGACCATTTTGGCTCCCGAGGAAATTCCAAGAACAAACGGACCGGCAATCGGGTTTTCAAAGAAAGTCTGTAAAAGGAAGCCCGACAGGGACAGAGCACCGCCCAGGATTGCCGCCATCAGAATACGCGGAAGGCGGATTTTCCAGATAATATTATACTCTTTCCCCTCTCCGGTCCGCCGCAGCAGAATCCGGAAAATTTCCGGAATCGAAATATTTACGTTTCCGGAATTGATATTCAGCACGGTGATGGCAGCGAACGCCAGAATCAGCACCAGAAACACAGCGGCATACCGCGAACGGCGCCGGAAGTTTTCCATATGGAAACTGTTCTCTTTTCCTGTCATATTTTTTTTCTCTGACATACGTTCCTCCATCAGGATAATTTTCTTAAGAATACCATCTGATCCGGATCGCCGCCCGTTACCAGAAGGTTAATGTCGTTGGTAAACTGTGCAATTTTATCGGTTGCCTGATACATCGATTTCTCGGTTGTCCAGACGTTGCCCTCTTTGACTGCTTTGTAATCGGCAAACATGGAATCCTTTGCCAGCAGGTCGTCCAAGGTTTTGACGGTGGAATCGATGCTTGCGTTGTAGATCAGGTAGTCCGCATCTTCGGCCGTATCGTAGAACTGCTCCATCGTGATCGGCACGGATGTTTTTCCGCTGTCGTCCTGGAGATCACGGAAGGCGTTGCGCGCACCGCCAAGCTCGATCATGTTGGAAATATAGTCCTCCGGGTTCCGCACAACGGCAGCTCCGCTCGTATTAATATAGAAGAAAGCGACCGTTTTTTCGGTATTCTGGAAATCCTTCAGATTTTCCACAACACTTGCCTGACTTGCAAAGAAGTCGGCTGCCTCCTCCTCTTTGTCCAGCATGGCACCGTAGAGTTTGATCCATTCGGTTCTGCCAAGAGGCTGGGATTCGTAGCTGGAACGGTCGATGAAGACCGGAATATCGAGCATCTCGATCATCTCCTGTACCTTCGGGGAATGGAGGATCATCGTGGATTCAATGGCCAGATCACAGTTCTCACTGACCAGAAGTTCGTAATCCGGCTCACTGTATTTTCCGGCGAAGATCATCGTTCCGGCATTCATCGCGTCAACGGCATCCTGTACGTACCAGTTGTCTGCGGTTTCACCGGAGAGACGAATCGTATCGAGGGAGTCGATGGCATCGAACAGCGCCATCGGAGAGGTTGCTGCCATGTAGATGCGTTCCAGCGGCTGATGGATTACAATTACGTCGGAATCGAGGTCATCCGGCGCCTCTTTTCCGTCCGGGACGAGCAGATACTGCGCGCCGTCTTTGACATCGAGCAGTTTATAGCCGTCTGTGCAGTAGTATACGTTAAAACACTCGGCGTAATTCAGGACCATCTTGCTCTCGATGGTGATTCCGGTGATGTCCGGTGCGTCGCTGACATCGTCTGTCGTTGCGAAACCATCCGCGGATGCGGTATCACTCCCGGAGGTGCTGCTCGCAGCAGTGGCTTCGGAGGTGCTTTCACTTTCAGCCGTACTTTCCGAGACGGATGTGCTCTCCGTCTGGCTTTCGGAAACGTCTGCTGCGGATGCTGTGGATGTGCTGCTCTCAGAAACTGCCGAAGTGCCCGACGCGGACGATGTGCTGCTTCCCGTTGATGCGGTGCTGCCGCAGGCCGTCAGTGACATCGCTGCTGCAAGAAAAAGTGCGGCCCATTTTTTCAGCTTTCTTTCGTTTTTTCCTGTCATTTGATATTCCTTTCTTAAAGAAAAAGCCGCTGCCATATGGCAGCAGCCCTTTCTCATTTTTTGCTGCAAATTATTGTACTTATTTATTCTCTTCTGCCTTTACCATCTGCTGGAACAGCTCGTTTGCCTGATCCTCGCATCCGAAGATCACGCCGTAGACTTTCAGCCACTCTGCTTTCGCAAGATCGGTCTTCTCGTCTGCGGAACGGTCAACCAGCATCGGAATGGTCAGGGTTGCCAGACGCTCTGCGGTGTCGGACAGACGCTCATTTTCCTCTTTCAGAAGTTCTTCCGGAGTCTTGTCTTCGTCTGCTTTCTCATCCGTTGTCTTATCGTCTTTATCGTCCTTCTGATCCTCAGCTTTGGTATCTGCGGTCTCGTCGGCTGCATCAGCATCTTCCTCATCTTTTGCATTTCCCGGAAGGAACTCAGATGGAAGAATTGCAAAGTCGATTTCGTCTTTTACCAGAGCTTTGTAGTCCAGATCATCGAATGCTCCGTCGAAGGAGATTTTTTTGTCTTCCATTGCTTTTGCAATGTTTTCGATCCGGCAGTCTTTCTGCTCCATGCCGACTGCTTTGATGCTCTCTGCTGCGTCTAACTGCTCGTCGAGAAGTTTCAGGGCATCCTCAGATGCTACGTATGCTTTCTCAACCGGAAGCTGGATCACGATCATATCTTTGTCCAGTCCTGCCGGAATCTCAACATCTTTCGGAACGATCAGATATTTGACAACATTGCCTTCGTACAGCTCTTTTGTCTTTTCGGTCAGATCTTTCGCTTTCTCAGTGCTGGTCTTTTTGGAATCGGATGCTGCTGCCGCTTCTTCCTCGTCGGTTGCTGCTGCGGTATCCTCTGCTGCTGCGGTATCGGTATCTTCTGCTTTCTTGTCGTCCTCGGTCTGTTTCTCCGGATCACGCTCGGTATCTTTTGTCATATCGATCTCCAGCAGGGTGATGCCTTCGTCGTAATGATACATCTTGAAGTACTCTGCGTAAACAAGTTTTGTCTCTGCTTTGTATTCCAGTCCCATGATCTCCGGAGCGGTGGTATCCAGCTTGGAGTTATCGGTGCTGATCGTGGAGGTTGTTCCGTCTGCTTTTACAAATCCTGTGCTGGAAGAAGTGCTGCCGCCCTTCTTTGCTGCCAGGGAGATGAAGATGTTGTAGGAAATCTCATGGGCAACAGACATTCTGGTGGTCATACCGATGATGGTATTGTTCTTGTTCAGCTCAACCGGAATGGTGAAGATGCTGCTTCCGCCGCTGACATTTGCCATGTATTTATTTCCGTTTGCTTTTACATATCCGTAGTACGGACTGCTGAATGCGATCGTTGCATAAGCCTGTCCGTTCGTTACAGTAATCTTGCTGCAGGAGATGGTTACCTTTCCGGATCCGCCGGAGAAGGAGAATCCGTCTGGTGTGTAAACGCCGTCTGCCAGTGTGGTTGCACTGTCTACTTTAGATGTGCCGCCGCTTAAGTCAGACTCATATTTGGATTCCTGCTCCGGTTTGGTATCGGCCGGTTTCTGGGTCGGTGCCGGAGCCGGGGTGCTGGTCGGTTTTACAACCGGTGTCTCAGATGGAGATACGGTTGGGGTATTGGTCGGAACAAGGGTTGGTTTCGGAGTATCGCCCTTGTTGTCATCCGACGGAAGGTCTCCGGTCTTTTTCAGGCTGGAAGATGCAATCGTGATGGCTCTGTCGTACCATTTGCCGCTCTTTACTGCATGAGCTGCTACAGCAAGTTCCTGATCCAGTGCTTCTACCGGGATTTCAAACTGCATTCCGGTTTTGGTTTCACCGTCTAAGGTGTAGTCCACTTTTCCGGTGGAAGCGATCCATGCGCCGCTCTCTGCTGCCGCATCTTTTCCGGTTCCCATATACAGATAATCATAGCCGCTTCCGCTTAAGGTGATAACTGCTGTCATTTTTCCGTTTTTCGCGGTCAGTTTTACGCCGACTACCTTGAACATTGCTGCATTAGTTGTTGCCTCTGCACTGTAAACACCATCTGCTACTTTATTGGTCTCATCTGCCGGAAGATCTGCGGTCTTTTTCAGACTGGAAGATGCAATAGTAATGGTTCTTGCATACCATTTATCCCGTTTTGCAGAATGGGAAGAAACAACAAGTGCCTGATCGAGTGCTGCTACCGGAATATCATACTGCATTCCTGTTTTCGTCTCGCCGTCTGCTGTTGTGTAATCAACGGTGCCGACGCCTGCAATCCATGCACTCTTGTCTGCGGCAGCTGCCTCTTCCGGTGTTCCCATGTACAGATAATCGTAGGCAACACCACTTAACGTGATGCGTGCTTTCATGTCGCCGTCTTTTACGGTCAGCTCTACGCCGACTACTTTGAACATAGCTGCGCCGGTCTCCGCGGTTCCGCTGTAGATACCGTTTTCTACTTTCGCCGGTTCCGGAGTTGGAGTTGCGGTTGGAACCGGAGTCTCACTCGGAGTCGGGGTTGCAGTCGGGACCGGAGTCTCGGTCGGCTCCGGTATCGGAGTTACTTCCGGTGTTTTACTTCCCGGAACTGCAAGATAAAGCTGCTGTTTGATGTACCAGGTTCCATCTTTCTTTCCAAGAACGATCGGAACGGTTGTGCCGGCTTTGTCCGCATCTACTTCAAATGTAAAGGAATAACCGCCGTTTGCTTCCTGCATTCCCTGGATAGCCGGTGTTTTTGCAAGGTCATCGTTCTTTCCAAGATACAGTTTATCAAATGATACGTTGTTTGTTTTCAGTGTAAGAACGAGTTTATCACCCTTGTTGATCATTGTTGCCTCGGAGATGACGAACATTTTGAATACGCTGCCGTCCTCTTTGGTAACCGGTGCTTCTACACTGGCTGGCTTATTCGAGGAATCCTCACCTGGATTTTCGCTTGGAGTCTCGGTTGGTTCCGGTGTTACCGTCGGGATTGCATCGGTGCTGTGGATCGTAACGGTTTTATCAGCCCATGTTTTTTTCTTGGCTGAGCGAACGGCAACATCCATCTGTTTGTCAAGCTCTTCCACCGGAATTTCAAAACGATATCCGGTCTTTTCTGCACCGGTCTTCGTATCCGTATAGGTTTCGCTTCCTGTCGGAGCAATCCAGCTCTTTTCATCTGCTGCGGCAGCTTCTGCTGCTGTTCCCGTATACAGGTAATCATAGCCGGTTCCACTCAGCAGAATGGATGCTTTCAGTTTTCCATCTTTTACGATGAGTCTGGAAGAAATCACACGGAACATGCTTCCGGTTGCTTCTGCAGAAGTCTCATACTCACCATCTGCCGGTTTTGCTGCTTCCGCTGCTTTTGTTTCTTTCTTCTCGGCTGTATTGGATGCCTCATTTTGGGTTGTTTCTTTTACTTCCGTTTTCGGCTGTTCTGCCGCCGGACTGGTATTCTCTTTTACAGCATCTTTGGTTTCTTCTTTTGCCGGTGTTTCTTTTTCAGCATCTTGGGAAGTCTCATCTGCTGCTTCCGGCTCTTTTTCTGTGGTATCGGCAGTCTCTTCACCGTCTTTTGCAGTGTCCTCTGCAGTATCTTCCGAAGCATCCTCATCTGCGGATGGTGTCTCGGTCTCGTCAGATCCTGCCGGTGTCTGATCCTCTGCAGGCGCGGCCGGTGTTTCCGTCGGCTCTTCTGCCGGAGTCTCTGCAGTGCTTTCACTGCTCTCGGTTTCTGCCGGTGTTGTTTCCGGTTCTGCCGTCTCTGCTGTTTCTTCGCTCTGCGGCGCTTCCTCTGCGGCTGCGCTGCTTTCTGTCTGTGCTGCTTTTTCCTGCGTATCTGCTAATACGCTGGCAGTCGGGCTCATGATCATGGACGCCGACAGCAGCAGTGCCAGAAATTTGCTTGAATTTCCTTTCATAACTTCTCCTTTTCTTCGGATCTCCTTCGCGCATCTGCTCCGGATTCCGTCTGACTTTTTCAGGCAGCTGGGCGGTGCCTGTCCCCGTCAATGATGTCTCCCTGCAAGTAATCTTGTTTTTGAGGACACATTTTTTCTGCGAAAAGACAAACAGACATCTGCTTTTTCTGCAAAAGAGTTTCTCCACCGGAGCTCTTTTTCGGACGCATGGCGACAAAAAAGCAGATGTCCGATTTTACTTCGTACATCTTTCCATGAATATATATGCTTTTATCGGAAGCGATTCACTAACCTTTCCAGCAGGTTTCCTGACTCGCAGATCTTCACGGCAGCCGCGCCTTCTCATGCGTTTCGCACAATGGCATTTCTGCAGCTAACACTCCCTGCTTACAGTGACCGGATCGATCAGGATTTCCACCTGATTCCCTTTTACCTTCGCGGATTCTTTTTCAAATCCGTTCCGCACTGAAAAGTCCCTTATTTCATTCGTTACTGATTATAGCAAAGCCGTTTTGGAAAGTCAAATGAAAGGCCACGGAAAAAGCGCATAAAATCAGCATTTTTTACATACTTTATGATAACTGTCCGCACCGGAGCCTATTCTATGAAACCAGCTTCTCTGCACCGCCGCATCCTGTTCCCTCTGCTTCTGTGCGGCGGACTTCTTTTCGCCCTGCTGTTCTGGTATTTTTCCCCGTTCTTTTCCCCTGGTGAGAACCGCCGGTTTTCCGCGTATGTGGAGGAACGGTTCCACTCCGAGGTAACCTCTTCTGCCATCACGCTCCACTATACCCTCGCCGATCCGGCTTCCCGCGGAATTGCCCCCGGCACTGCCTCGTTCGGCACGGTTTCCATCCCTGACCGCACCTCGTATGATGCCCTGCTGCAGAGTGTGGAAACAACGCTCACATCCTTTCATCGAAACCGCCTCTCCGCGGAAAATCAGATCACGCTCGATCTTCTGCTCTACGAGCTGAACTGCGAGAAAATGCCGGGCAGCACCAGCCTTCTTGCGGAACCGCTCGGTCCGTCGCTCGGGATTCAGGCACAGCTTCCCATTCTGCTCGCGGAGTACCCGTTCCGCACACAGCAGGATATCGCCGACTACCTCCATCTTCTGCAGGATCTCCCGCGCTATTTCTCCGATCTCATCGCACTCGAGCAGGAAAAATCCCGGCAGGGCGTGTTTCAGAATGACCTTGCGGTCGATGGCATTATCCGCCAGTGCAGTGCTTTTCTCGCCGACGCGGATACACCGGAAAGCCATCTGCTCCACACCGTTTTTCAGAATAAACTGCAGGCGTCTTCACTGTTTTCTGAGGCGGAAAGGAATCTCTGTCTGCAGACGCATGAAAAACTCCTTATCTCCTGTGTTTTTCCCGCCTACCGCTCTCTTTCCGATGCTCTTTCTTCACTCCGCGGCAAAGGAACACAGAACGCCGGCGGTCTTTCCCGGCAGGAAGGCGGACTTTCCTACTATGCGTATCTTCTCCGCAGCCGCGTCGGTGTTGACGCTTCACCGGAGGAGCTGACCCGCCTTTTAACACAGCAGCTTGCGGACCAGTGTGCCGAAATGCAGATCATTCTCGATCAGAATCCGTCGCTCTCCCTCTCCGAGCAGGCGCTCGTGCTGCCGTTCTCCACGCCGGAGGAAATGCTTGCCGATCTGCAGAATGCCGTTTCTGAAGATTTTCCCGTTCTTTCGGGTATCGCATACGAAGTAAAGACCGTGGATGACTCCCTCAAGGATTTTTTAAGCCCCGCCTTTTATCTCACACCGCCCGCCGATGTCAATTCACCCAACTCCATTTACCTGAATCCCGCGGATGAAATGACCGGCATCGAGCTGTATTCCACACTTGCCCACGAGGGCTTTCCCGGCCATCTGTACCAGACCGTCTCGTTCTCGCGCTCCGACCCGCTTCTGATCCGCCATCTCTACGCGCCGTCGGGTTATGTGGAAGGATGGGCAACCTACGTTGAATCATATGCCTGCCGCTACGCCGCACGTAATCTCGATGCAAACACGCAGGCGCTCTGCCGTCTCTGGTATCTGAACCGCTCGGTGCATCTTATCCTCTGCTCGCTGCTGGATCTCGGAATCCACAGCCAGGGATGGCTCCTCGCGGATGCGTCAGCCTTTCTGGCGCAGTTCGGCATCACGGATGCGTCGGCCGCTGCCTCTTTATATCAGTATATTCTCGAGACACCGGCGAACTATCTGAAATACTGTGTCGGATCGCTCTCGTTTTCGCAGCTCCTCTCGGAAGTGCAGAAACAGGAAGGTGACTCATTCTCATTGATCGGTTTCCATGAAAAACTGCTCCGTCTCGGGCCTCTGCCGTTTCCGCTCGTAGAAAAATATCTGTAAACGGTTCGCCCTGCTGAAAAAAAGATCCCACAGACTTTCTTCTATAAATAATAGAAAGTTCTGTGAGATCTTTTTCATTTTCAAAATTCTTTAACCTAAATTGTAAAGAGATGGATCTGTCGGCCGCTGCGGATCAATAACAGAGGCAGAATCAAACAGATCGCTTGTTCTGTCCTCGCCGCCTCCGTAGAGGTTCTGGTACAGACGGTATCCATCCAGGTTTCTTCGTCCCATACGCAGGTAATTGTCTCTTACCTGAACGAAATACTGGGAGGAATCTACGTTGCAGTAGATGTTGAAGCCCTGACTCTTTAAGTAAGCAAACTTCTCATTGTCCATCGTGTAATCGTGCCAGTCGGAAAGATCCTGTCCATGTGCAAAGATGATGATATCGCTTCCGCCGATGAGCGGTGCAACATACGTCAGCCATTTCTCGGTATCCGCCTGGATCGTCTCGATCGGTTTGTCGCCGACACGGATATGGCCCCAGGTATGGCTTGCGAATGTCCAGCCGTCTGCTTTGATCGCATCGGCTACTTTTTTCGCCTCCTCGCACTCTTTATCCCAGTCGAAATCCGGGTGTGCATCAAGCCATGCTACCTGATCATCCGTCAGATCTTCTCTTGTCTTGTAATCACCGTCGGTGCGGTATCCGAGGATTCCATCGTAGCCGGTCAGTGCTACGGTTCCGCGCGCATTATGGTATACGGCATCCGGATGCGCTTCGATAAACTGATCCATCAGCGGGATGCAGTCGTAAGCACCGGTCACAACAGTTCCGTCATCCTGAATGTATTCGCAGGTCGGTTTTCCGTCGTCGCCGACTACCATCTTGCTGGCAATGCCGCGTCCGTCGTAAGAGTGGTAATAGGAAAGGTCATCCAGAGAAAGAACGAATGCTTTCTTGCCCTCCGGCAGGTAAATGTCCCCTTCCTCGTAATGAACGGTTCCGTCATCATCTACGGTCTTTTTCACGAGATCGTTGATCGAAACCATGACATATCCTCTGTCGTACATCTGCTGGGTGATCGCGTTGAACTCATCCACGGTGGTCATCCACTGGCAGAAGCCTGCGGTCTGTGCGTTGTCCTGATAGAAAGCTTTCTGCGGATCGACTACAAGAGAATGATAGAAAATGTGGGTTACTTCGTTGACGTTGACGCGCACACAGGCATCTCTCGTGCTGGTGTACTCTGCTACTTTTGTGATGATATCCGCGTCGGTTGCTGCGCCCTCTACGCTCTGGAGCTTTTCAATGGCTCCATCGTAATCGTATGTCTGCGCAAGTGCATCGGCTTCCGCCATAATCTGTGCTTTCGTTGTCGGCGCTTCAGCACTTCCCGTGCTGTCCGACGATACGGAACCGTCCACCTCTGCTGTTTTCTGATCCTCTTTTTCCTGTGCTTTCTGCTGGATTTTTTCTGTTCCTCCGGCCAAAACCCAGATTCCAATGCCGAAGATGACAAGCAGAACACATAGAATTCCTGTTTTGATCATCAGCGCACGCTTCCGCTTTCTTCTTCGGAGCTCCTTTTTACTGATGTTTTTTTTCTCACTCATTTTTCCTTCCTCCCAAAACAGCTTTTGCTTTTCTGGCAAATATTACAGTTTTACCGGACTGACAGAAATTCAGCCCGGACTCTGCTCTTTCTATTTTAGCTCAAAATACCGGTTCTGTCGAGTAGGTTTCCGGCAGGTTAAGAGAAATGTAAGAAAACCGGTAACGCTCTTTCTTTTATGCGCGCTGGCCGTGTGCCTCATACATGAGAACGGCGGATGCAATCGCTGCGTTTAACGACTCCACTTTTCCTTCCATCGGAATACGGATCAGGCACTCGGCGGCCTCTGCCATTGCATCAGTCAGGCCGTTTCCCTCATTTCCGATCAGGAATGCCGTTCCTTTTGTGTAATCCTCCTCGCGGTAGGAATGCACGCCGTGCAGATGTGCCGCGTACGTACAGATCTTCCGCGCTTTTAAGCCTTTTACAAATCCGACCGCATCGTCGACGATCAGAAACGGCATACGGTAGATCGAGCCCATCGTCGAGCGGATCGTTTTCGGATTGAAGATATCCGCGGTACCGCGGCTCATGATGATGCCGGTGACTCCTGCGCCCTCTGCGGTGCGGATGATTGTTCCGACATTTCCAGGGTCCTGCAGATCCTCAAGTACCATCAGAAGCGGTGTCTTTCCGTTATCCATCACCTCCTCTTCGGTGTAATGCGGCATGCGGATCACACTTAAAACACCCTGCGGCGTCTTCGTGTCGCACATGGACTGGAACACGCGGTCGTCCACTACTTCGTATTCTGTCCCGTCGGACGGCATTTCATGCATTTTGCTGCCGCTCTCAGACACATATACTTTTTTCAGCCATTCCCGCGGCGCTTCCTGGAACATTTTCCAGCCCTCCGCCACGAAAACGTCCTGCTCCCGGCGTTCTTTTGCTTTTTTGTTCAGCGCAATAATGTTTTTTACCTGTGCATTGCTGCTGCTTGTAATCATGAATGGTCCCCTCATTTCCTGTTTTTCATCAATTTGGCAAGTTCTTTGTTTTCGCCGATCAGAATCAGCACTTCCTCTGCGCGGAGCAGCGTCTTCGGATTGACCGTGACACGGATGTCTTCCCCGTCCTTGACGGCGATTACGTTGATACTGTATTTCTTCCGCAGATCCAGCTCCTCGAGGTTATGCCCCGTCCACGCTTCCGGCACGGGAAGCTCTACCATGGAGAACGAATCCGACAGCATGAAGAAGTCCTGGAAGCCGCCGGAAATCAGGCTTTTTCCGAGGCGGATGCCCGTCTCACTCTCCGCCATCACGACGCGGTCCGCGCCGACTTTTTTCAAAATATTGGCATGCATCTGGCTCATGCACTTTGCGATGACGAGCGGCACGCCCGCCTCTTTTGCCTGCAGGGTGGCGAGGATGCTCGACTCCATATTTTCGGAAATGCCAACGATCACCACATCCATATTGCTGATGCCAAGAGATGCGAACACACGACTGTCCGTGATGTCTGCACGCGCCGCATAGGTAACAAGATCGGCAATTTCCTGTACCGGCTCAGCGTCTTTATCAACGGCAAGCACTTCTTTTCCTGCCTGCGCAAGTGTCGTTGCTACAGAAAAACCAAACTTTCCAAGTCCAATGACTGCATACTGTTTACTCATTTCTTTTCCTCGTTTTCTGAAATCTGTCCTGTTTTTTATTTTCCCAACTATCCAATCAGAATCCGCTGCTCCGGTCTCTGAATATCGACATCTTTTCTTCCTGTTCTGCGGCGCAGTGCGACAGCCAGCGTCACCGGCCCGATTCTTCCCATAAACATAACCAGAATAACAATCACCTTTCCCATAAAAGGAAGCGTCGGCGTCAGGGAACGGGTGAGGCCCACCGTTGCAACCGCAGAAATAATTTCATACGTACAATCCAGCAGCGGGCTTCTGGTTACGGAAATCAGCAGCACGGTGGCAGTAAAGACTGTCGTCAGTACAAAAAAGAAAATGACGACAGCGGTACGGATATTTTCTTCCATCACTTTCCGCCCCCAGGCCACCGTATCTGAGTCTCCGCGAATATAGGAGGCAACCAGCACAACCAGAATGGCAACCGTTGTCGTCTTAACACCACCTGCCGTTCCCATCGGGGAGCCACCGATGAACATGAGAACCATACTTACCATTGCAGAGCTGTCCGAGAAATCAGCCTGCGGGATCGTCTCAAAGCCTGCCGTTCTTGTCGTCACGGACTGAAAAAAAGCCGCCATGACCTTCTGCGCCGGTTTCAGGCTGCCAAGTGATGGCGCGTGATTCCAGTCCAGTGCAAGAATCAGCAGTGCTCCACCGAACACCAGAATCATGGTTGTCGTTAAAACCAGTTTCGTATGAAGCGTGAATCCTCGCACAAAATTTTTACGGGGCCGTTTTCCCTTCACAAGCTCCTGCACCCGCTCCATAACTTCCCACCAGACGGGAAAACCAAGACCGCTCAAAAGAATCAGTCCCATCGTCGTAAAGTTTATCAGCGGGTTCGTTACAAACGGAGCAAAAGAGGCTTCGCCAACGAGATCGATTCCCGCATTACAGAAAGCGGAAACGGCGTGAAAAATACTGTAGCCGATTCCCTTCCAGAAGCCATACTCCGGCACAAACCAGAAGCTATACAGAACCGCCCCCGCAATCTCTACGGTTGCTGTTCCAATCAGAAGCCGGCGCACGATGCCCACACTGCCCTTTAAAACCGGCAGATTATAGGTATCCTGAATTAATTTCCGGCTCTGCAGACTGATTTTCCGGCGCAGGATCAGAAACACCATCGTCAGACACGCCATGATGCCAAGACCTCCGAACTGAATCAACCCGAGGATCACAATTTTTCCAAAGGTACTCCATGTCGTCGCCGTCGGAACGGTGACAAGGCCCGTCACGCAGACAGATGTCGTTGCGGTAAACAGGGCGTCGAGCCAGTAAACGCTTTTTCCGTCCGCCGCAGAAACCGGCAGGCAAAGAAGAATCGTTCCCAGCAGGATTACCGCCGCAAATCCCAGCATCATAATCCGCTCCGCCGGTGTGTGCCATTTATTTTTGCTTTGTTTTTCGGCCATCGCTCCTCCTATTCTGCCGCTTCATTTTCTGCTTCACTGCTGTAGTAGAGCTTTCCGCTCTCACTGTCCGTCACGGTAATATCCGCAAAATATTCCCCGCAGGAACCCTCACACTGGTAATAGACGTCAAACGAAACCGTCATGTCATCTTCTCCTTCCAGGTATTCCGCGTGAACCTGATTTTTCGCGGTCCGCGTCGTTCTGCTCCACACTTTATCATCCGCAAGAAGCTCCTTTTTGATCTTCACAGGAAATTCACTGGATGCAATTTCGTGCTGATTGGACTCGTTTTTGATCCGGTAATAGAGATTCATGTACAGCCCGTCATCTTCCTCATGGAAAAACCAGCCGTAGATATCATCCTCCGCAACAATCGTCGGCTGGATCAGCTCAGCGTTTGTTTTGGTCGTGAATGCATTCATCTCATGCGTAAACTCATTCTGCATCCGGCGATGCTTCATCAGCCAGCTGCCTTCCTTCACACCGGCCGCAGCCACGGCAAGAACGACAGCGCCGATGCAAAGGCCAATGATTTTCTTTTTTGTCATTATTTAATTTCCCCTTTTCTTTTCGAAACACAAAAATAAGATACCCCTAAGAATATACTTATGAGTATCTTATCAGTTTGCACATATAAAGTCAACGGAGCCAACCCGATCCAGCCTGCTGTTTCTGCCTCACCGAGTGCTTCTGCTACCATAAGCCGGCTGCTGCGGTTTGTAGAAAAGCTACGGAATCTGTGCTTTTTATTCTACATGAAATTGAGGGAAGATTGTGTTAAAGTTGCGTAAAATATGTTCTCAGGTTTATGCACTCGCAAGCACAAGCTCTCTTGTCTCCACAATCACGATCTCATCGATCGACACATTCAGTACCGCTGCCAGCACGACCAGGTTGTCGATTGCCGGCATGGCGGTGCCGTGCTGCCACTTGTAGATTGCCTGCGGGGTGGTAAAACCGAAAATTTCCTGCAGGTCGCGGACGGTAAGGCCTGCCTGCTGCCGCAGTCTTGTAATGTTTCTTCCTGTTGCTTCCATATCAATTGACGGAATTGCCATCATTTTTTTCTTCCTCCTTCTTGCGGAGGAATTTTACTGGTTTCCTCCGCCTCTATTCTGATGCTTTGAAATTGTAAACGGGACGCAGCACCTCCACGACATCGACCGATGCACGGACTATATCGAGAATGTCATCCAGCGATTTGTACGCCATCGGCGCCTCGTCCAGGGTATGTTCGTTGACGGAAGTCGTATAGATTCCCTCCATGCTCTTCCGGTATTCCTCCAGTGCCAGGGTTTCCTTCGCTTTTTTGCGCGACATCAGCCGTCCGGCTCCGTGCGGGGCAGAATCGTTCCACTCCGGATTTCCTTTCCCGACGGCGAGAATACTGCCGTCGCGCATATTGATCGGAATCAGCACTCGTTCTCCTTTGTGCGCTGCGATTGCGCCTTTTCGGAGTATCATCTCGTTTGTGTCGATATAGTTATGAATCGTGTGGAACGCATCGGTGCCGGTAAGGCCGGTTCGTTCCAGCAGGATTTCCGCCATTTTTTCCCGGTTCCGGCGTGCAAACTGCTGGCAGATCTCCACGTCGTGCAGATAGGCTTCCAGATATTTTCCGGTCAGATAGCAGAGATCCTCCGGCATCTGCGCTTCGTCCGGTTTCCACTGCAGCTGTTTTAACGCCTCCTGGATTTCCTTTCTGCGGCCCTGCTCTTTGTAGGTGCGTATGAGCTCCTCGCGTTTTTCCAGGTACTCGTCATAACCGCGGTCCAGCCGCACTGCCAGATTCTGGTAATACTCTGCCACCTGTTTTCCGAGATTCCGCGAGCCGGAATGGATGACGAGATATTTTGTGCTGTCGGCGGCTTCATCGATCTCGATAAAATGGTTGCCGCCGCCTAAGGTTCCAAGCGACCGCTCCAGGCGTTTTGTGTCTTTTAATTCCCGGCTGCAGGCAAGTGTCATCAGATCAAAACGTTCCTGTCTCCCCTCCCAGACATTCATGCCGGACGGGATAACATGTGCCGCCTCGTCGATTTTTGCAAAATCAAGTTCGGCTCTTCCAAGATTTACGGTGTACATGCCGCACCCGATGTCCACGCCGACGACGTTCGGCACTGCCTTGTCGCGGATGGTCATCGTTGTTCCGATCGTACATCCTTTTCCCGCATGCACATCCGGCATAATGCGGATCCGCGAGCCTTCCGTCATCGGATAATCGCACATGCGGCGGATCTGCTCGATGGCTTCCTCCTCTACGACCCTGGCATAGCAGATGGCTGTATTTACTTTTCCTTTGATTTTGATCTGATCCATTCCGGATTTCTCCCTTCTCAATTTGTTCTGATATAAAAATTTAATAGAAAAAGCCACCTATCCCATGTGTTCAACATAAGATAAGCGGCTCCTCTTCGTTCGTATCCAGTTGTCTGATGCGGTCGTCTAATTTGATCCTCCCGTATCATATTCCACAGAATCCGTTCTGTCGCTTTTCTCAATTGAACATATCAAAACAAAGCCACGCTGTTTGACGACAAACGTTGCTTCTGGGGTATGTTCTAAATTGCGGTAGCCAAAACGTATTCCTGCTGACATCTGTTTTTCCTTTCCAAAACCTTTTTAACCGGTTCTTTTTCTGCTTTTTCTTCACTGTATCACAAAATAACGATTTTGTCATTATACCAGCGGTTTAATCTTTCTCGGATTTCTCTGTATTTGCTTCGGAAACGAGGAATATCCCCGTCAATGACGAGGATATCTTCGATGCTTGTGTTTAACAATCTGCTTAAAATGAGAAAGTTGTCCAGACTTGGCAGGCACTTGCCGGAAATCCATTTATAGACCGCCTGTGGATTTTCAAAACCCATGGCATTCTGAATGTCTCTCACGGTGTATCCGCTTTCACGAAGAAGGGATTTGATGTGGCTGCCAGTTTCTTTCTGCTGGATTGACAAATAAATTGGTTCCATCCTGCACCTCCATATGTTTAAGCCATCCCGAAACACAGTTTTATCTTATCATCCGGTACTGGAAAAATCCAGTTTTTTCTTCCTGTTTCTACACAACCCGAATGATCTGTTCGTACAAAAGGATTTTCTTTTCATCTACATTCCGATTGTCATGATAATGGCCGAAAAACCATTTCTGAAATTGTACGGTCTGTAAAATTTCTTCGAGATATTCCGTCTCACGATCCTTCTGGAATAGGCCTTCGCCGATGGCATCCTGCACGGACGATGCACAGCAGTGGGTTACAATAAAATCCACCCGATTGTCGTGTGCTGCAAGATTGTTCCGTCCCTCTTCCATCTCTTCTTCGGATGCAAGCTCCTCTTTCCACCAGCTCAGGTGATTGATCCGGTACGGCTTCCAGCCGCGGTCAAAAATCTCATCTCAACGACTCTCTTGCATATGCGCTTTCTTTTTTACCGGAAGAAGATGTTTAGCTCTCCTGTTTCTTTTCTTCTATCAAATGATGATTCAGCCATTTTCCTGATTTGAACCGGATGGTAAAGAGAATGGACCGCAGGCTCCAGTCTGCCGCCATACCGATCCAGACCGCAATCGGGCCGAATCCCCATACGCGGCACAGGTAAATACAGAGACTCACACGGCACAGCCACATCGTACAGCAGGATGTGATCATGGAGAATTTTACATCTCCGGCAGCCCGCATACCGTATCCCGGGACAAACGCCATGACCCAGCAGAGCGGCTTTGCAATTGTGATAAAGATCATCATCTGCATGCAGAGCTTTGCACTCTCTGCTTCCATACCACCGATCATCGTAATCGGTTTTGTCAGCACAAATACCAGCAGACAGCTTGCAACGATAACCACTTCTGACAGCCAGCACAGTTTTTTAATATAGTAGATTGCTTCATCCTTCCGGCCCGCGCCGAGACACTGACCAACTACCGTCATCAGTCCGATGCCGACACCGATCGCAGCGACACCGTTCAGGTTCTCAAGTATGTTTGTCATCGCCTGCGCGGCAATGGCAACCGTGCCAAGTGTGGACACAGTGGACTGAATCGCCAGCTTTCCAAACTGGAACATACTGTTCTCGATTCCCGATGGGATACCGATAAACAGTATTTTTTTGATCAAACCAAAGTCCGGCCGAATGGAAAGATACTGCTTCACAAAAATCGGTTTGCTTTCATCCCGAAGCTTCCACAGTACAACAACCGCACAGAAAATACGCGAAATTAAAGTCGAAATCGCGGCTCCTTCGACACCCATGTGGAAGCCGAAAATAAGAATGGCATTTCCGCCGATGTTCATAAAGTTGGAAATCACCGAAATCACCATCGGACTGCGGCTGTTGTTCTGCGCCCGCAGAATGGATGCGCCCGCATCGTAAAGACCGATAAACGGGAATGACAGCAGCGTAAACAGGAAATACACCTGTGAATTTTTCATAACATCCGCTTCCACTGCCCCGAAAATCACGCGCAGCAGCGGAACACGGAAAATCAGGCAGCCCGCGGATAATGCGACGGACAAAACTGTCATAACAAAAAGCACCTGCTGTGCCGAACGGATTGCTCCATCCCGTTTTTCGCTTCCAAGATACTGCGAACAGAGAATCGCTCCTCCTGCCGCCAGCGCAGAAAGCGCCTGAATGACTAAGATATTAATGGAATCCACCAGCGAGACTGCCGAAATTGCGGCAGAACCGACATTGCTGACCATCATCGTGTCGACAGTTCCCATCAGGGAAGAAAGTAACTGTTCAATGATGATCGGAATTAAAAGTTTGCGAAGATCCGTGTTACTGTATAAATGAGTTTGTTTTGTTGTAGTTTTCATTGTTTTTACTTCTGCATGACCTCATCTGCCGGATATGCTTTGCCAGCCCTGCCTTTTCCACACCTTTCTTTTTTCTCTCCATTCTATTCCATTTGACGATCCATTGCAATCATTTCGCGAATTTTGCTCTTATCTGATTACTTTTCTATCTCATAATGACTTTTTCAGTCTTTCCAAATCTTCGCTGTCCGGGTGTGACAAAGCACGGTCAAAATTTTGAATCAGCAGATCAAGATTGGCCGGATGTTCCGGGTTTTCTTTCATTTTCATATACCGTTCACGCACAGACTGCGGCATCTTTCCCTGGCACATATACTCACCGATGACCGTATTGCTTGCATCGATCGACTGTTTGACTTGTCCGAGAATCTTTTCAAAATAGGCATCACTTCCGCCAAATCCAGCTGTTCCAAACAGAAAAATCTTTTTATTTTTTAATTTCGACAGCAATTCTAATGTCTTTTGGTCCGCATTCCCTTTGTCCGTCCAAAATCCGATATAGCATACGTCGGATTGCGGTACCTGCGAATCGTTTGTGCCAAAATAATCGCATTTGTCCTTTGGCAATGTTTCATAGATTGCATCAGCCAGCTTCTTTGTATTACCCGTTAAGCTGCAAAACAGGATCGAATAATGTTCTTTTATCATAGCCCATACACCTCCAGTTCAGGTATTATGTAGAAAATCCACTTTTTCGTAAATTGTATTACCTCTTCAGATCACATCTCGATTTCACTTACGCCGCATCCCGATGTTGCTTCTCACTATTTCCTCTCCGGCTTTTAAGTCAAGCGGATATTCGCAATCCGCTTAGAACTACTTGCTTGATTCAGTTAAACTTAAAAATATTAAGTCCGGTTTCTTCATCATGAACTCTGTCCACTCTTCCGTCAATTACCGTGATGACCAGCTCACAGGTTGCACTGACAATCGCTCTGTTCAGATGTCCTCCAAACACCTCGCCCTTCTGATTTCCGGCACTCATATGAAGATGTGCATAATATTCTCCATCCATTGTATTGATTGTACCTGTCAGTGATGTAATTTCATAATACCCCTGGAAGCTGTTTGAATAATATTTCTTTTCGTCTGTCTTGTATACTCCGACTGTGAAATCATTGATCGCTCCAAGAGCCTGGACACTGGCAAGCTTTATATTCTCCTTTATGGCAATTACCCTCAGCTGCTCCAATATTTCCTCGTCTTTGTCAATCCTTGCTACTATAACATTGTCAAATTTTCTGTATTCCATTTTATTCTCCTTTCTCTTTCCGCCTGCCACTGTTCAGACATTACTGCAATAACCTCAATATTTATTCAGGAAATGCTCCCTGTTCGGATACTCCTGCCGATATGCCCGGAGGGCGGCTTCCCGGAGCAGGATGAATTCTTTTTCCATGTGAAGCAGGCGTGGTGCCTTGAACGCGATCACACTGATCTGTTCGGCGATTTTTTTCGCGATTCCTTCTTCGGACAATTGTCCCATGCCGAATACCAGAGAGGTAAATCCTCTGCCTCCTCTGCTGACCTGAATAAATTTCAGGAATACATTGTACAGTTCATCTGCAAGAATTTTCTGGTATCCCTCCTCTGACTGCATGGCTTCCGCCAGGCACAATGTGGAGAGAATCCGGGCTCCCGTCTTTCTTCTGTCGCCTCCCAGATCCAGGGAGGTTCCTTCCGCCAGATACTTCAGTTCCATCAGGCATTTGACAAATTCATCCTTCTGGAGCCTGCGTTGTCCGTATCGGGCCGTCCAGAGCCGAGCCCGGTATTCTTCTTCCCAGGCTTCCTCCTCTCCGATATGTTCTTTTAAGATCTGCTGCCGTTTCGCCGGATCTGTCTCCTGATAAAAATCTTTGGTCCATGTATGTTCCATCTGTTTTTCCTCATTCTGTCAGGCGGATATTCGCAATCCGCTTCGCTGCTTGCTTGATTGGTTTAAAATAAAGACACGTCTTCACTTACTCTTTCTGCCTGCAAACGCAGTCTTCCTGCTTACATTTCGGAGTGGGAAATCGTCTCTTCTGCGTTCAGGTACTCATCGATGTTGCTGCCGTCTACCTTCTGATATTCTGAAAAATAATACCGGCCTTCTTTCAGGCTTTCCTGGTCAAATTCCTCTCCCTCGAACAGCTCCACTGCCATTTTCGCCATTTTCTTTGCCTGATCCACTCTGTCATTTAGGATGCTGCCCTGCATCTCTCCTGCCTTTACGGCTTCCAGAGCCTCTTCCAGGCCATCAATTCCGAAGATCACCGGCCATTCTTCACGGACATAGCCTGCTTTCCGATAGGCCTCCACAGCCCCAAGTGCCATCTCATCGTTGTTGGACATAACAAGTTCAATCTTTTTTCCGTACTGGCTGATCAGACGGTTCATGCGGTTTTCCGCCTGTCCCCGGTTCCAGTCCGCTAACTGATAGCTTAGCTTTTCCAGTATAACATCATTCTTCATCAGTGTCTTTACGGAATACTCTGTTCTGCTGATGGCATCCTGATGACCCGCTTCTCCTTCCAGAAGCACATATTGGATCTTTCCGTCCTTGTTTTTATCGACTTCCGGATGGCTCTTGATGTATTCTTCTGCAATCTCGCCCTGCATAATCCCGGACTGTTCTGCATCACAGCCCACATAATACAGCTTTTCCCACTGCATCAGGTCTTCCCTTACCGGTTCCCTGTTAAAAAAGATCACAGGAATGTCTTCATTCCTTGCCATTCGGATGATCCGGGACGGAGCTGTCCGGTCCACAAGATTGATACAGAGCACATCACAGCCGGCATCAATCATCTCTTCCACCTTTTCGTTCTGTTCCTGCTGATCGTCGTTTCCGCTTTTTGTCGATACGATAATCCTTCGTTCTTTGTTTTCCATGGCTTTCAGCTGCGCCTTCAGTTCATCCGTCAATCCATTGATAAAAGGATCATCCTGAGTGTAGGTTATCACTCCGACCCGCAGGGTTTTCTCTGTCTGGTCCGACTTGCCGGAACACCCCGACAGCACAAGCACCGCACTCCCTATCGTGGCAGATAATAATACTGCCACCCTTCTTTTCTTTTTATTCATAGGAATATAAAAACCTTTCTAAATCTTCGTCCATAGAGAAATTTTCCTTGCCAAGTACCTGATATTCGGTTATATATCCTTGCATTTTATAAGACCTGTGCTCGATCCTTTTGGTTATTTCTTCCACACTTTTATAGCCGATTTCATATCCGTCCGGCACAGCCAGCCCCTGAATGTTTCCGTTATCCAGAAGTGCAATTGTCTTCAGACTGTAACCCACTCCATAGAGCTCCGCGCCCTCGTATGTTCCATTTTCTGCCTGCTCTCCAAACTCTTCCAATATTCCTGCATCCAGGATGACAAGAGCATCCGCCTCTGTTTCCTTCTTCATCCGCTCCACAATGTCCTGTTCTTTTCTCCGGTAAATACACCAGCTGATCTTGCTTTCGCTGCCTTCCAGCGCCTCGTTCAATCCACAAATCTCCGCCTGTACAGCCTCGGACATTTTCCAGTCGGCGATAATTCCGATCTTCTGCTTTTTTGTTCTCAGCCGTTCTCCCAGCCATCTTCCGATCTCCCGGTAATCCGGCTGGATCGTGGGACTGGCAGTTTCCCCTTCTTTTACCGCCAGACCATCTGCAATCAGCAGATACGGTTTCTTTCCACACTCTTTTTTCAGCATATTTTCCGTCTCATGACCGGGTGCCGGATATATGATAAAGCCATCAATATCGTTGTCCTTCTGTTCCCTGATAAATTCTCTTTCCGCCTCCGGCCCGTCGATCTCTTCCGTATTGCAGATGATCATATGAACGTTGTTCTCTGCCGCAGCCTGCTTCATTCCCTTGATCAGGGCATCCCAGCGTTTGTCACCGGACTCCGGAAGAATCACCGCAATCCGGGGCTCTGCTACGTTCTGATCGAAAATTTTCCATACAAAGAATACTGCCATCAGCAGCAAAAGAAACTCAATTATAAGAAATTTCATTCTGTTCTTTTTCATCCGCCCGGTCTCCTCTGTATGTATTTTTGTAATTCCAATGCTTCTGCGTTTTCCGGTGTATATGGGATTGCCGGAATACGGATCGTAACCCTTGTTCCTTCGTCCGGTTCGCTTTCTATGGAAAGTCCGTATTCTTCGCCAAACATCAGCCGGATTCTGGAATGCACATTGATTACGCCCACACCGGAACCGTGCTTCGGAACCTTGCTGTTATCCGTCAGAATATTTTCCAGGACTTCTTCCCGCATGCCCATCCCATTGTCTTCGATGGTGATCAGAATGTCCTCGTCTTTCTTTTTTCCGCTGACGATGATCATGCCGCCATCATCCTCATCCATATTGCCAACGCCATAATAGATGGCATTTTCCAGGATGGGCTGGATCACCAGCTTTACGATGCAGCAGTTTTCGATCTCTTCCTCGATTCGGAATTCTGTTTTAAACCGCTCTTTGTACCGGGCCAGCTGGATATTCATATAGCTTCTGCTGTGCTGCAGCTCATCCTTAATGGGAATGATGGTCTTACCGCGGGATAGACTGACACGAAGTAATTTTGCCAGTTCAGAAATCATACGAACCGCTGCTTCATTTTCCTGGGCTTCCACCATCCACGTGATGGATTCCAGTGTATTATACAGAAAATGGGGGTTGATCTGGCTTTGCAGGGCATCCAGTTCACTTTTTCTTCGTTCATTTTGCTGCCGGATGATCTCGTCCATCAGTTTTTCGATCTGTTCATAGGACTTCTGCACAGAATGTCCCAGATGGCGGATCTCCGAGGAGCCGCCGATATAGATATCCGGTTTTCCTCCTGCCTCGTGGGCCTTGACGGAAGCATCCAGCTCCCGGATCGGTTTGGATATCTTCCGGGAAACCAGCTGGTTTCCCTCCAAAAGCATGACCATAAGAACCAGAACAGTAGCAAATACATAGTAACGGAAGTTCTTGTAGTTTGCCGCCTGCACACTCTCCGGCACAACACCGATCATTTTCCAGCCTGTATAGGCTACGCTGCCGACGATCACGGTCTCGTTCTGACCGCCGGAACGGATCTCGTAGGTTCCGTCCTCGTATTTTGCCGCGTCCAGACTGTTTTCTTCAAATAATCCGCGGTTTAACTCCGTTCCCCGTGGATGATAGATCATCTCTCCGTCCTGACTGGTCAGATAATAGTAGATTCCGCCGGAACAGTCATTGATCTGCTTCATCACGTCCCTGATCACAGAATATTTCATATCCAGTAAAAGAATACCGGTTTCCGGTGTCTCTCCCTTGTTGACATCTACATACCTGCTCAGGGAAACTACCCATTGGTACCGATAAGATCCGTCCTCAAACAGTTCCTGGATATGCGGTGTGGAAAAATGTATATTTTCAATGGCATCTTCCGCATTTTTATACCATTCCTGCGTCTGCACCTTCACATTTTTCTTTTCTGCCGCCACCGGCTCCGATGCAATCAGATTTCCTTTGGGGTCATACAAAGCCAGGCTCTGGATCTTATCGGAGTTGGTCTCATAGAGCAGACTGAACTGCTCCGAGAATTCCCCGCTGGATATATCAAACTGCTGGACCACGTTGTAGTTTGCCCCGTTTATAATCTGCCGGATATCCAGCAGGTCTGCATCTAACCGGTCCACGGTAGCCTCTACAGTAGCTTCCGTGTTGTCCACTGCTGTTTTTTCCAATGCCAGCTTGAATCGAT
>ERZ894217.208-NODE-208-length-37878-cov-17.462311_pt1 | contig 37878 bp, 43 predicted proteins | sample MGYA00380291_ERZ894217 | MGnify/ENA primary metagenome ERZ894217 (study PRJEB32331, sample SAMN06328480) | human gut metagenome | biome: human gut microbiome; feature: stool | host: Homo sapiens | collected 2013-07-05 ...
GCCGTTTTTATTCCACCAGCAAAGCTGGTGGTTGTCGCTCGCTCAAGCTACCCAAAACAAAAACCTCAGCGCACTTGCATACGCTGAGGCTTTTTGGTGGGCGCGGGTGGATTCGAACCACCGAAGCTGAAAGCAGCAGATTTACAGTCTGTCCCCATTGGCCACTCGGGAACACGCCCATATTCATTTTTGCAGTCGTGTGGACTGCCTGTATATGTTACCACTGAAAGCGCAATTTGTCAACCCATAATTTGGGCTGGGCGCAAAAAAAGAAGAAATAAAGGCAGAGATCACAAAAGCCCTCCCGCTCGGGTGCGCTTTACAGCGTCCAGGCGGGAGGGCTTTTCAGCCTGACAAAAACAGGTCAGGAGAAAATCACTTCTGGTTCTTCATGTAGATGTGGTGCGGCAGACCGGCGATGTACAGCGGGGTCAGCTCGGCCTGAATCAGCGGACGGGCGTAGTCTAAGAAGTCCTCGGTCATCTGGGTATGGTTGTTGTTCATCCAGCTCAGGGGAACCTTCTTTTCCAGGTTGGCGACCTCGCTGATGGGATGCAGCTCGGTGGTGCACTGGTAAGGATTGTTGGAGATGCGCTTCAGGGCAACCATCTGGCCGGTAACACCCTCAAAGGCTGCCTTGGCGGCAGCACCACCCACCTGATAGGCCTCGGTGATGTCGGTGCGGCTGGTCAGGTGACCGGCGCAGCGCTGCAGGGTGGAAAGCTCGATGCAGCGGGTCTTGGTGTCCAGATTGCGGGCCACCACATTGGCCAGATACCGTGCGGTACCGGTCAGCGCCTTGTGACCGAAAGCATCCACGGCGTGCACGTCGTCCGCCAGCTCACAGACATAGCGGCCATCCTCCAGCTTTACGCCCTCGGAAACGGCAATGACGATGCTGGGCTTCTTTTCCTGCATCACACGCACCTTTTCCACAAAGCGCTCCACGTTGAAGGGAACCTCGGGCAGGCAGATCATGTCCACGCCCTCGCAATCATCGCTCTTGGCCAGTGCGGCGGCAGCGGTCAGCCAGCCGGCATTGCGGCCCATGATCTCCACCACGGTAACGTACTTGGTGCCGTACACGGTGGCATCGCGGATGATCTCTTTCATCACAACGCCAATGTACTTGGCGGCAGAGCCGTAGCCGGGGGTGTGGTCGGTGACCATCAGGTCGTTGTCGATGGTCTTGGGCACACCCATAAAGCGAATGTCACTGCCAACGCGCTGGCCATAGTCAGCCAACTTACCGATGGTGTCCATGGAGTCGTTGCCGCCGATATAGAAGAAGTAACCGATGTTCAGCTTTTCCAGAATGGCGAACAGCTTTTTGTACACCGCCTCGTCATCCCGCCAGTCGGGAAGCTTATAGCGGCAGCTGCCCAGAAAGCTGGACGGGGTGCGCTTGAGCAGCTCGATGTCCAAGTCATCGGTCAGCAGGGTGGAAAGATCCACCACCCGCTCCTCCAGCAGACCGGCAACACCGTTGCACATACCGTACACGATGTCTGCGCCGCGGTTCTTGCAGCTTTCAAAGACACCCGCCAGACTGGCATTGATGACAGAGGTGGGGCCGCCGGACTGACCGACGATTGCATTTTTTCCCATGATGATTTCTCCTTTTTTGTTTTTTCTGTTTCGGCTATAAAAACGTGCAGTCGCACGAAAACAGACGCGGAAGGGAAAGGCAGATCACAGACGGATGTGGCGGGGGGTACCGTTCACATACACGGGGGTCACCTCATCCAAAATCAGCGGACGGGCGTACTCCTCAAAAGCTTCGGTCACCTGCATCCCGTCCGGAGTGATCCATTCCAGCGGAACCTTCTTTTCCAGATTTGCCACCTGCTGCACATCCACAGACTCGGTGATGCACTGGTACGGGTAGTTGGAGACCCGCTTGAGGGCGATCATGCGGCCGCTCTCGCCTGCAAAGGCAGCAGCGGCGGCGGCACCGCCAACGGCGTAGGCCTCGTTCACATCCGTGCGGCTGGCCAAATGGCTGGCGCAGCGCTGCAGGGTGGAGAACTCGATGGCACGGCTCTTGCACTGCAGCTTGTCGTGGATGAGCTCCGAAAGGTAACGGCTGGTGCCGCTGAGGATGGCCTTGTGGCCAAAGGCATCCAGCTGCCCGGCGGTGGATACCAGATCGCACAGGTAGGTGCCGTCTGCAGTCTTTACGCCCTCGCTGGCTGCGATGATAACGTTGGACTTTACCCGCTGCAGCTCGTCCACCCGGGCAAGGAACTTGTCCTGATCAAAGGGTACTTCCGGCAGCAGGATCAGGTCGGGGCCTTCGCAGTCCTCGCCGCCTGCCAGACAGGCCGCACCGGCCAGCCAGCCTGCGTGGCGGCCCATGATCTCGGCCACCGTCACGCTGCGGATGTTATACACCGAGGAGTCGCGGATGACTTCCTTTAAGATGGTGGCAATGTACTTTGCGGCAGAACCGTAGCCGGGGGTGTGGTCGGTGAGGCACAGATCGTTGTCGATAGTCTTGGGCACACCGATAAACCGCACATTGCTGCCCACCTGCTGCCCATAGCGGGACAGTTTTGCGATGGTATCCATCGAGTCGTTGCCGCCGATGTAGAACACGGCACAGATGTCGTACTTGTCAAACAGGGTGAACAGCTTGACGAACGGGGTGGCATCGGTGTCCGGGTCGGGCAGCTTGAAGCGGCAGCTGCCCAGATAGCTGGACGGAGTACGCTTGAGCAGCTCGATGCTCATGCGGTCATCCAGCAGGACGTTGAGCTCCAGCAGCTCTTCCTTGAGCAGACCCTCGATGCCGTACTTCATGCCGTACACCTTGTCTGCACCCAGACTGCGGGCGGCTTTGTATACGCCCGCAAGGCTGGAGTTGATCACGGCGGTAGGGCCGCCGCTCTGACCAATGATGATATTCTTGGCCATGGAAACCTCCTTCAGATCATATAAAATGTGTCCGCTGCCGGGCAAACGGCTTTCCGCACCGTCCGGTAAAGTGGTCTGTCGGCCCTGCACTGCCAACGGACCGGGACGGCAAAACAGCCATCTGCCGCAACTGACACAAAAATATTTGCAGCTTGTGTATTTGCTTTTTGTAAAATGTGCAAAATAAGCTGCAATTCTATTGTACCCGTTTTGCCTGTTGTATGCAAGACCCAATTGGTTGCACAGGCAAAAAAAATATGATAAAATGGGTGCGCACTCCAAAAATACCGGGCAGAAGTACCTGCCTGTTGGGATAAATGCAGAAAGCTGGACAGAGAATATGGGCATTTCACACGAGTATCATTCGGCACCCCGGCGGCGCACGCGCGGGGGCATCGGCGGCAAGCTGCGGCTGGCTGGAGTCATTGTGGCCATCCTGCTGGTCGCCTATGCGGTGACCGCCATCTTGGAAAAAGGAACCGTTGAAGAGGACAGCACCCCGCAGACCGGCGCAGGCGGCATTGCACAGAACATTCTGGCACCGCTGCCCATGCAGGGCGAGGCGGCTTCCGGCAGCGGCAGCGAGGGTGCAGCCGATAGCAGCGGCACGGCACAGGCGGTACAGCTGGAAAGCTTCGGCCCGGCCCGGCAGACCGATGGCGCTTATACCATTAAGGCGTATGACGCCAGTGTTATCCGGCAGCCGGCCTGCGGTCAGGTAGACCTGAGCTATTTTTCGGACGCCGCCTTTCTGGGCGACAGCCTGACGGTGGGCTTCTCGGATTATCAAATCAATCTGAGCGGCGCGCTCATCTGCGGCTATACGGGTGTGGGGCCGGACGCCATCGTCAACCGCGCCGCCGTCAAGAGCCCCACTCGCGGGCAGGAGGTAGCGCTGGATGTGCTGGCAGCGGCGCAGCCCAAAAAGCTGTATATCCTGCTGGGCACTAACACCCTGACCACCTTGGGCGCATCTGACCGTTTTCTGGCCTACTACGGCCAGATGCTGGACGAGCTGCGCCAGACGCTGGGCGAGGACTGCATTATTTATGTGCAGTCCATCCCGCCGGTACGGCCTGCGGCAGCGGAAAAGAAGCCGGGGCTTGCCTCGGACGTGCTGCGCGGCGTGAACGAGCAGCTGGCACAGCTGGCCGCCAGCAAGGGCTGCGTTTATCTGGACCTGTGGGAGGCACTGGCTGACGGCGAGGGCAACCTGAAAGAGATGATCGCCGCACCGGACGGCGTGCACCTTTCGGCCGGCAACGGCTACGGCGCATGGGTCACCTACCTGCGCAACCACGCAAAATATTCCGCAAATAACCCGTGGATCATGGGCAGCGCGTACAGCGCAGAATAAAAAGCAAAAAGCAAGTGCACCACATCTTCATCAAAAGCGTTGGCTTTTGAAAAGGTGGTGCACTTGCTTTTTATATTACTTTTTATCCTGTGGGTCATCCAGCCCTTCAAACATCACCATGCCCAGACCGACAAAACCGGCGCCCAGCGCAAAACCGACTGTCCCCATCGACACGCTGAACAAAACGCCCATGGCAACGCCGAACAGGATGCCTGCGATTTGACTTTTCTTCATTTTACTGCTCTGCCTTTCCGTACCATGCAACGGACAGCCGCCACGAGGCGACATACAGCGCCAGCACCGCTGCCAGCACTGCGACCAGCACCAGCAGCGAGCCCTGCGCGGGCAGGATGCTGTTCAGCAGAATCCCACCGGAGGACACCGTAATGCCCATCAAGCCTCCCAGCATGCCAATGCAAAGATAATACACATATTTTGCCTTCTCGTAGCCAAAGCGGTAGGTCAGGGGCAGCAGGATGATGTTGCCCAGCAGGGTCAGCATCGCCACCTGAAACAGGGTCGCCACGGTGAGCTGCACCGTTACTGTACCCCAGAGCAACTGTGCTGCTGCCAGCGCCGCCATACTCAGCAGCTCCGCCAGCGCCATACCACACAAGCCGATGAGGTATTTGCCGCCCACGATCTGCTCTTTTGTCACCGGCAGAGCAGCGCAGTAAGCGCTGAACCGGCTGTTCTGGTCGTACGCCAGCAAGGTCATGGGCAGCATCCCCAGCATAATCCCGCTGTACTGCATAAAGAAATTAGAGCCTTCCTTCATGCAAAACACTCCCACCAGCATCATAGCAATCGACACCAGAATGATCCATCTGATATAGCACCACGTCTGATAGGCATCCTTCAATAGCAGACCTTTCATTGCACATCTTCCCCTTTCACCATCAGTACAAACAATTCCTCAATGCTTACCGGGGTAAGCTCTACCCCGGCGGGCATTGTATCCCGGCGCACAAGCGCCTCGGCGCCGTAGGGGCTGACCCGCTTGCCGTACACCGGCGTATCCAGTGCCGCCAGCTGCGCCGCCGTGCCATGCCACAGAGCGTATTCCTCCCGCAGGGCGTCCTTTTCCTCGCAGAGCAGCAGCCTGCCCTTGTGCAGAAAGGCGATGGTATCGCACAGCTTTTCCAAGTCGCTGACGATGTGGGAGGAGATGAGAATGGAGTGGTTTTCATCCCGGGCAAAGTCCAGCAGCAGGTCGATCACCTCGTCCCGCACCACCGGGTCCAGCCCGTTGGTGGCTTCGTCCAACAGCAGCAGCTTCGGGTGGTGCGCCAGCGCCACAGCGATGCACAGCTTCATCTTCATGCCGGTGGAGTAGTCCTTGTACTGCTTTTTGTCCGGCAGACCAAACTTTTGGCACAGCTCCGCATAGGCGGCAGCGTCCCAGTTGTGGTAGATGCCCGCCATCACCTTGCCCGCCTGCACGGCATTCAGGCACAGGGGGATGCCCTCGCTGCCCAGCACCACGCTGATCTCCTCTTTGGTGCGGACGGAAACAGTGCGGTTGTCCCTGCCAAGGATGGTCACGGTGCCGCCGTCCCGCTGCACCATGTCCAAGATCAGCCGGATGGTAGTGCTCTTACCCGCCCCGTTTTCACCAATCAGGCCGCAGATGGTGCCGCCGGGCAGGGTCAGGTCCAGCGGCCCAAGGGTAAAGTCCTTATAGTGCTTTGTAAGTCCCCGCAGTTCCAGTGCGTTCATGTTCAGCCCTCCCACAGCAGTTCCAGCATCTCCCGCAGCTCTTCCCTGCTCAGCCCGCAGGATGCGGACAGGCGGACGGCCTCGGTAAGGTGTTCTTCAATCTTTTTCAGGTTTTCTTCCCGCAGCAGCTCGGTGTTTTTCGGGGCTACAAAAAAGCCCTTTGCCGGTACTGCATAAAGAAAGCCCTCTTTTTCCAGTTCATCATAGGCGCGCTTAGTAGTAATGACGCTGATACGCAGATCCCGTGCCAGCCCCCGGATGGAGGGCATGGCCTCGTCCGGCTGCAAAGCCCCGCTGATGATCTGCTGCTTGATCTGGTTGTAGATCTGGTCATAGATAGGCGCGCCGCTTTTGTTGTTGATAAACAGTTCCATCGGCTGCTCCTTTGACGCTTATGTTTCGTCTGTATATGTACAGTATATACAGTAGACACAGACTTGTCAAGAGGGTGCGCAAAAAAACACACCCGCCATCCAAAATGGACAGCGGGTGCAATTTTTATAGGTTTTACAGTGCCTTGATAGCGGTCTTGATGCGCTCGGCGGCAAGCTTGGTCTTTTCCGCATCGCCGAAGGCGGTCAGGCGGAAGTAGCCCTCGCCACACTCGCCGAAGCCCACACCGGGGGTGCCCACAACGTCGCAGTTTTCCAGCAGCCAGTCAAAGAACTCCCAGCTCTTCATGTTGCCGGGGCAGCGCAACCAGATGTAGGGGCTGTTCTTGCCGCCGCAGTACCACACGCCGCACTCGTCCAGTGCATCGGCGATGACCTTTGCGTTGCGGCGGTAGTAGTCCAGATTGGACTGGATCTCGGCCATGCCGCTCTCGGTGAACACTGCGGCAGCGGCGCGCTGCACCACATAGGGCACACCGTTGAACTTGGTGGTCTGACGGCGCAGCCACAGCTTGTTGATGTTCATGCCCTCGCGCTCCAGTTCCTTGGGCACTACGGTGTAGCCACAGCGGGTGCCGGTAAAGCCTGCGATCTTGGAGAAGGAGCAGATCTCCACAGCGCACTGCCGCGCACCCTCGATCTCGAAGATGCTGCGGGCAAGCTCGCCCTCCGAGATGAAGCACTCGTAGGCGGCATCGTACAGGATGATAGCATCGTTCTTGCGGGCGTAATCCACCCATGCCTTCAGCTGTGCACGGGTGTAGGCAGCGCCGGTGGGGTTGTTGGGGCTGCAAATATAGATGATGTCTGCCTTCACGCTCTCGTCCGGCATGCCGAGGAAACCATTTTCCTGCCCGGTGCGGCTGTAAATGATCTTGCGGCCATCGGTGACGTTATCATCCACATAGGTGGGGTACACAGGGTCCGGTACCAGCACGGTGTTGTCCACATCGAACAGACCCAGCAGGTTTGCAAGGTCGCTCTTTGCGCCGTCCGAGATAAAGATCTCGTCCTCGGCGATCTGGGTGCCGCGGCCGGCGTAGTAGCCCTGAATGGCCTGCTTGAGGAAGGGGTAGCCCTGCTCCGGGCCGTAGCCGTGGAAGCCCTCTTTGGTGCCCATCTCTGCGGCAGCGTCGCGCATGGCCTGCACCACGCACTTTGCCAGCGGCTGGGTCACATCGCCGATGCCCAGACGGATGATCTCCTTTTCCGGGTGTGCTTCCTGATATGCAGCTACCTTGTGGGCAATGTCCACGAACAGGTAGCTGGCCTTCAGTTCGTTGTAATGCTTGTTCATCTTCATGATACTTTCCCTCGCTTCTTTTATTGGTGCAACCCTCTCAGTCATCTCGCATTCGCTCGATGCCAGCTCCCCCGAAGGGAGAGCTGTCGCCGTCAGGCGAGTGAGAGGGTTCTTATTTACACTTCAGTCGTGCCCTCGCACACGGTCTCGGCTGCACCGGTCATCAGCAGCTGCTTGCCGGGCAGCACCCGGATGGTCAGCTCGCCGCCGCGCAGCTGCACATGGACGTCTTCTCCGGCGGGGCAGATGCCCAGCTCGGTCAGGGCTGCCACGGTGGCACAGGTGCCGGTACCGCAGGCCCATGTCTCGCCGCTGCCACGCTCCCACACGCGCATCTTCAGGTGGGTGGCATCCACCACCTGCACAAACTCGGTGTTGATGCGCTCCGGGAAGTTTTCGTGGTGCTCAAAGCCCGGGCCGATCTGCTCCAGCTTCAGGCTGTCCACCTCCGGCACAATGGTCACGCAGTGGGGGTTGCCCACGCTGATGCAGGTCACCCGCCACAGGTTCTCTTCCACCTCCAGGGGCAGGTCTACCAGCGGCCCTTCGCCCATGTTCACGGCGGGCAGCGCCGCCGCCATGGCGGTGTAGGCACCCATCTCTACCTGCCACAGCCCTTCGCCCATGCGGGCAACGGTCTTTAAGCCGCTCAGGGTGTCGATGGCAAGCTTCGGCTTTGCAACGCCGTGAGTGTACAACCACTCGGCCACGCAGCGGATGCCGTTGCCGCACATTTTGCCCTCGCTGCCGTCCGCATTGAAGATGCGCATCATGGCGTCTGCCCCGGCTGTGACCGGTGCGCAGATGCAGATGATGCCGTCCGCGCCGATGGAAAAGTGCCGCCGGGACAAGCGCTCTGAAAGCGCAGCGATCTCCTCCGGCACACCGGAGGTGCGGCAGTCCAGATAAATATAATCGTTGGCGCAGCCCTGCATTTTTGTGAATGAAAGCTTCATGCTTATCGCTCCTTATAAGAGAGACTGGTCAGTCCCTGTAAACTCATTACTTTATAATGATAAAAAAACCGGCACGAGATGTCAAGGGAAAAAGCAGCTTTCAGACAATTTTCTTCAGTTGCTGCAAAACAGGGCTTGACAATACGCACTGCATGGGATATAAAAAAAGAGAGCGCTTTGTACAGCAGGCAAGGCTGTGCCGGATACCGGAGGCTTTTTCCGGGGCACGGCGGGCTGTACGCGTATGCAATACAACTGCAAAAAGGAGACCACAGGAATGGATACTTTTGAAAAAATCCGTGCATTGCTGGCTGAGCAGCTGGACGTTGACCCGGCAAAGATCACGCTGGAAAGCGATATCATGAGCGATTTCGAGGCGGACAGTCTGGATATCGTGGATATGGTGATGACGCTGGAGGACGAGTTTGGCATCGAGGTGCCGGATGACGCCATCGAGTCCCTGCGCACCGTAGGCGATGTGGTAAACTTTGTGGACAGCCACGCGCAGAACTGATTTTTTAGGCAAAAGCCCCGCCTTTGCAGTGCGGCACACGGCCGTGCAGGCAGACGGGGCTTTATTATGGTTCGTGCGGAACGCGCAGCGTTTGGCGCACGGCCTTGGGAGGATATAACAAAATGGCAAAAGACAACAAGAAGCTCGTGCAGGCGATCACCAGTCAGGAAGAAAACTTTGCACAGTGGTACACCGATATCTGCGTGAAGGCAGAGCTGGTGGAGTATTCCAGTGTGAAGGGCTTTATCATCCTGCGCCCCTATGGTCAGGCCATCTGGGAGCTGATCCAGAAGGATCTGGATGCCCGGTTCAAGGCTACCGGCCATGAGAATGTGGCTATGCCGGTGCTGATCCCGGAGAGCCTGCTGCAGAAGGAAGGCGAGCTCGTCAATGGCTTCGCGCCGGAGGTGGCGTGGGTCACGATGGGCGGCTCTGACAAGCTGGAAGAGCGTCTGGCGGTGCGTCCCACCAGCGAGACCATGTTCTGCGATCACTGGTCCCGCGTGCTGCACAGCTACCGCGAGCTTCCCATGAAGTACAACCAGTGGTGCAGCGTGGTGCGCTGGGAAAAGACCACCCGTCCCTTCCTGCGCAGCCGCGAGTTCTGGTGGCAGGAGGGTCACACCATCCATGAGACCGCTGCCGAGGCCGAGGCTGAGACCCAGCAGCAGCTGAACTGCTACGCAGACACCTGCGAGCAGGATCTGGCGATCCCCGTGGTGAAGGGCCGCAAGACCGACAAGGAAAAGTTTGCCGGTGCCGAGGCCACCTACACCATCGAAGCCATGATGAAGGACGGCAAGGCGCTGCAGAGCGGCACCAGCCACTACTTTGGCGACAAGTTCAGCAAGGCTTACGATGTCACCTTTACCGGCCGCGACAACCAGCTGCATCATCCGTTCCAGACCAGCTGGGGCGTTTCCACCCGTCTGGTGGGTGCTATCATCATGACCCACGGTGACGACGACGGCCTGATCCTGCCCCCGGCCATTGCCCCCATTCAGGTGGTGGTGGTGCCCATTGCCGCCCACAAGCCCGGCGTTTCCGAAAAGGCTGCCGAGCTGGCCGAGAAGATCAGCAAGTACGCCCGCGTGAAGCTGGACGACAGCGACAACGCTCCTGGCTGGAAGTTTGCCCAGTGGGAGATGAAGGGCGTGCCCCTGCGCCTTGAGATCGGCCCCAAGGATCTGGAAAAGAACCAGTGCGTGCTGGTGCGCCGCGACACCCGCGAGAAGGTCTTTGTAAGCTTGGACGAGCTGGAGACCGCCATCCCCGCCCAGCTGGAAGCTCTGCGCAAGGACCTGTACCAGCGTGCACTGGAAAACCGCGAAAAGCGCACCTGGGCTGCCACCACCATGGACGAGGTGAAGGAGCTGGCAAAAGCCAACACCGGCTACATCAAGACCATGTGGTGCGGCGATCTGGCCTGCGAGATGAAGATGAAGGAAGAGGCTGGACTTTCCAGCCGTTGCATGCCCTTTGAGCAGGAACAGCTCAGCGATGTGTGCCCCTGCTGCGGCAAGCCCGCCAAGGCCATGGTCTACTGGGGCGTTGCTTACTAAGTATTTGCCTTTCTGACCCGATACAAAACCCCCGGAGCGCTTTTGTGCTCCGGGGGTTTTACTTTACTATGTCTTACCGGTCAAAGGTGGTACTAAGGGTGGTCTGCCAGCTTTCACCGGGGGCAAGGCAGGCGGCTGCGGCGCGCTGCTCCCAGTCCTGCGGGTCGGTGGCAGCGGCGGGCAGGCTATGCCACGGCTCAATGCACACAAAGCGCACCGGCTTTGCGGGAGCCGACCAGATGAGCGAATAGGGGTAGCCCTCCACCCGGCAGGTGATATTGCGGCCGGTGTCCTTTTCGCAGATGCCAATGGTGCCAGTGCGCAGGCCTGCCATGCAGAAGCTGTCGTTGGCAAACAGGTCATCGGTCAGCTGGATCGTCTGCTGGTTCTTCCACTGGTAATAGCTCTTGCCACTCAGCAAGCCGTTGGGGCTGGCATCGAGGATGACCGGGCTTTCCGGCCGGTCAAAACGGAACTCGTAGTCGGTGGTGGTGTGCTTGGCATCGAACGGCACATTGAACGCCGGGTGGAAGCCGATGCCGAAGCGTAGCTCCTCGGTGCCGGGGTTTGTCACCTGCAGGGTATGGTGCACGGTCTTGCCCTCCAGACGGAAGGTGCTGGTAAGCACAAAATCATAGGGAAAACGCTCTGCCTTGATGGCATCGTCCGCCCGCAGCTCCAGCTGCATGGTATCCCCTTCTGCCCGCAGCAGGGTGTGCTCCAGATCCCGGGCAAAGCCGTGCTGACCGCCCTTCCATGTTTTGCCCTTGGCGGTAAAGGTACCGTCCACCAGCTTGCCCGTCCACGGGAACAGGATGGGTGCATGGCGCTTCCAGATGGCGGGGTCGGCCTGCCAGAGCAGCTCTTCGCCTGCGGCATTCTTCAGGCTGACGGCCTCTGCACCGTGGGTGTCCACGGTCAGGGTCAGGAATTCGTTGTGAATGGTTGCCTGCATTTTCAGTGTCTCCTTTGTCCTTCTTATTTTCCGGGGTCTGCTGTTTCCAGTATACTCCCCCGTGTGCCAAAAATAAAGCCCCTTCTCATGCTTGCACAAATCGTCACTGGGCAAAAGGCTTCCCCCGACCGGGGGAAGCCTTTATTCGGAAGCACGATTTCCATGCTCTGCTTGCTTCAGCAGGGCTGTACCAGCGGCAGGGTAACGACAAAGGTGGTGCCGTTTTCGCTGCTGCTCTCCACGGTCACGCCGCCGCCGTGCAGTACGGCGATCTCCCGCACAAGGGCAAGCCCAAGCCCCACGCCGCCCATCTCCCGGCTGCGGGACTTATCCACCCGGAAAAAGGGCTGGAAAATGCTGTCCCGGCAGTCTGCGGGGATGCCCGGGCCGGTATCTGCAACGTGCAGCACGGCAGTTTGCTTTTCCTGCCGCAGGGTGACGCGCACTGCCCCGCCGGGACGGTTATACTTGATGCCGTTTTCCACCAGATTGAACACCAGCCGGTAGATCAGCGCATCACTGCCCACCATGCCCAGCTCCGCGCAGTCCTGCTGCAAGGAGATATTGTTTTTCTGGGCAAGGGATGTCAGGTCAGTCAAGATCTCCTCAACCAGCGGTGCAAGGGCAACGTGGTCGGTGCGGGAGACCGATTGCAGATTGCTCATTTCCAGCAAAGTGTGCACAAGGGCGGTCAGGCGGTCCAGCTGCTCCCGCAGGGAGCTGACCAGCCCGGCGGTCTCAGCGTCCATGGCCGGGTGCTCCTCTGCAAACAGTTCCAGCTTCGTCTGCAAAATAGCCAGCGGAGTGCGCAACTCGTGGGCGGCGTTACCCGCAAACTGCCGCTGCAATTCAAAAGACTGCGCCAGACCATCCAGCATCCGGTTCACCGACCGGCTCAGCTGCCCGAATTCCTGCACGGTATCTTCGTCCAGACGGACGGTGGCGATGCTGTCCTGATCGACCCGCTGCGCCTGCTGCGCAAGCTGCTGCAAAGGTTTCAGCGCTCTGCCGCTGACAAAATAAGCGATGGCTGCGCTGAGGATGGTGACCACAGCGGTGATGCACCAGCCCTTGCGGCCAAAAACCACCTTTGCATCGTAGACTTCCTGTGAAAAATGCGCCAGCAGGCTGGACATTTCCTCCTGCGGGATCTCGATGGTCAACGAATCCGCACTGCCGGGCTGGTACTGCATCATAAAGCCGTTGAGGGCATCCATGCCGGTAACGCCGGTGCGGTATAAAAGCAGGTTCATGCACACGCAGGCGCAGGCGATGAGCAGCGCCGTCAGCAGGGTGATGCGCCATTGCAGGGATAAATGCTTCATTGCGCCTCGCCTCCGATCTCGTAACCTTCCCCGATGCGGTTGCGGATGGGGTCGTAGCCCAGCGCCGCCCGCAGCTTTTTGCGCAGGGCAGAGATATGTACCCGGATGGAGTTGCTGAAGCTGTCCACGCTGCCGTCCCAGACGTGCTCAATCAGCTCTTCCTGACTGACCGGGCGTCCCTGATGCAGCAGCAAATATTCCAGTACGCCGCTTTCCTTCCGCGTCAGCGCAAGAGTCTGACCGTCCACCGTGGCAACGCGGCTGCGGGTGTTGAAGCTCAGCCGCCCGCAGCACAGGCAGACATCCTGCTGGATGAACTTGCGCCGGGTCAGGCTGCGCACCCGGGCCTCCAGCTCTGCAAGGTGGAATGGCTTGGAAAGATAATCGTTTGCACCGGCATCCAGCCCCTCTACCTTATCTGAAATTTCACTGCGCGCTGATAAGATCAGCACACAGGTCTCAAGGTCGTGCTGCCGTAAGCTGCGCAGCACCTGCATCCCGTCCACCTTGGGCAGGTTGAGGTCCAGCAGTACAAGGTCGTACCGCTCTGCCGCCAGTGTCTCCAGTGCGGCTTCGCCATCTGCACAGGCATCCACCTCGTACCCGGACAGCCGCAGCTTCCGGGCAATGTCCTCCCGCAGGGAGTGCTCGTCCTCTACCACCAAAAGACGCATCTTATTTTCCACCCTTCCCATAAAAATTGCGTTTTTTTCATTATAACAGATTATAGCAGACGGTGTTAAGATTCGTGTTAAGATTTTCTTAGCAGAAATTTTATCTCCCATGGTGTATACTGGTGCCATCAAACAACAGGAGGCTATGATGTTCATGACAAAAAAACAGGTGCAGCTGCTTTTGCTTGCCGCCGGGGTGCTGATGCTGCTGTTCGGCGTGTGGCGGGGCGAGGCAGACACCGTATTTTCAAAGGCCATCCGGCTGTGTATGGAGTGTGTAGGCATTGGATAAGAAAAAATTAAATCCCCTTGCTCGCTTCCGGGGCTTTATACAGGCCGGGGCGACCCTTTTAACCAACCTCCACCTGCCCAACTTTGCCAAAGGGACACTGTATCAGGGCAGTGGCAAATACGTCTGCGTACCGGGGCTGAACTGCTATTCCTGCCCGGGCGCTGCCGGTGCCTGCCCGGTGGGAGCATTTCAGGCGGTGATAGGCTCTTCCAAATTCCGCTTTTCCTACTACATCACCGGCATCCTCATCCTTTTCGGGGTGCTGCTGGGTCGGTTCATCTGCGGCTTTCTGTGCCCGTTCGGCTGGTTTCAGGAGCTTTTGCACAAGATTCCCTCTCCCAAGCTTTCCACCAAGAAACTGAAGCCGCTGCGCTATTTAAAGTATGCTGTGCTTCTGGTCATGGTGGTGCTGCTGCCATTGCTGGCGGTCAACGAGCTGGGCATGGGTGACCCGTTCTTCTGCAAATATCTCTGTCCGCAGGGCGTACTGGAAGGCGCCATTCCCCTCTCCCTGACCAATGCGGGCATCCGCGCCGCGCTGGGCAAGCTGTTTACATGGAAGGCCTGCATTCTGTTGGCAGTCATTGTGGGCAGCGTGGTGTTCTACCGCCCCTTCTGCAAGTGGCTCTGCCCGCTGGGCGCGTTCTATGCGCTGCTGAACAAGGTTTCGCTGTTCCAGATGCGTGTAGACACCCACAAATGCGTCTCCTGCGGCGCCTGTGCAAAGGCCTGCAAGATGGACGTAGACATTACCAAGACCCCCAACCACGCCGAATGTATCCGCTGCGGGATGTGCATGAAAGCCTGCCCCACAGATGCCATCCAGTATAAATTCGGACTGGGAGACAAATCAAACACTGAAACAACAAAGGAGTAAAACCATGAAGCTTAACCGTGTAACCGCACTTTTTCTTGGCCTTGTGCTGGCCTTCAGCCTTGCCGCCTGCGGGCAGGGCGCATCCTCTGCCTCTACTGCATCTTCTTCCGCTTCCTCTGCGGCTGCGGAAAGCAAGACCGAGGAGCAGCTGCTGGCCGAGGAAAACGAGATCCTTTCCGCAAACGATGCCCTGTGGGAGAAGGTGTTCTCTTCCATGGACAAAAACGTGACCGAGACCACCCTCAGCACGAACTACGGCGATTTTCTGCTGAGTGCCGTGGAAAAGGCAAAAGATCAGTTCTCGGACGAGGAGTACAAGACCCTGACCGCCGATGCCGAAAAGATTCGGGATATCGAAAATCAGATCGCTGCCCTTGCCCCCGCGGAGGATGCCGCTTCCAGTGCTGCCGCACAGGGCACCGCCTTCCCTCAGTTTGAGGGCAACGATTTAGAGGGCAACCCGGTGGACAACAGCCTGTTTGCGGGCAACGCCTTTACGGTGGTGAACTTCTGGTTCAACGGCTGCAAGCCCTGCGTGGAGGAACTGGACGACCTGAACGCCCTGAACGAGAAGGTCAAGGCACAGGGCGGCGAGGTGATTGGCATCAACACCGAGACGCTGGACGGCAACCAGCAGGGCATTGATGCCGCCAAAAAGCTGCTGGCTACAAAGGGCGCAAGCTACCGCAACATCTACTTTGCCTCCGGCAGCGAGGCCGGCAAGTTTGCACTGAACATCATGGCTTTCCCCACCACCTACGTCTTTGACCGGGACGGCAACGTTGTGGGCCAGCCCCTGCTGGGCGGCATTGACAAGGAAGAAAACCTTGCCGCCCTGCAAAAAAATATTGACGCCGCCCTTGCCAAGGACAGCGCCAAATAAGCTTTCTACCCTGCCGCCTACGGGCGGCTTTTTTGTTTGCTACGGGCATTGCCATGCACGCCCGGGCACCGGACGGAATACGCTGGGGCAGAAGCATACTTTTACCAGCAAAGGAGCGTATCTCCATGAAAAACACCGGAACTCTCCGCATCCAGACCTTTGCGGCACGCCAGTCTGCCCCCGTGGAGGGGGTGACCGTTGCGGTGCAGGGGGACGGCTTTACCCTGCACTGCATCACCGATGCCACCGGTAGCGCCGCCGATATCCCCATTGAAGCCCCCGCCTGCACCCTCTCTCTGGACGAGGACAACACCACCCGCCCCTACGCCATTGTCAGCCTGACCGCCGCAAAGCCCGGCTACCGCACCGTGCGCATTGAGGGCATCCAGATCTTTGCCGGGCAGGTGACGCTGGCACAGCCCCAGATGCTGCCCGACACCGAGGAGGGCCGGGACATCCCGAACGCGCCCATCATCATCCCGCCGCACGCTTTGTTTGCGGGCAGCGGCGGCAGCGGCCCGCAGCCGGCGCTGCACTGCACGCCCCGGGTGCTGGATCAGGTCATCATCCCCAAAAATATCACGGTGCATCTGGGCAAACCGGCAGCTTCCGCCCGCAACGTGACAGTCTCCTTCCGGGATTATATTGCCAACGTAGCCTCCAGCGAGGTGTATCCCACCTGGCCGGAGCAGGCACTGCGGGCGAATATCCACTGCCAGATCTCGTTGGCGCTGAACCGCATCTATACCGAGTGGTACCCCAGCAAGGGCTACACCTTCAACATCACCAACTCCACCAGCTACGACCAGTACTACGTCCACGGACGCACGGTGTTTGAGGTGATGGTGCGCATTACGGACGATATCTTCAACACCTATCTGCGCAAAAGCGGCACGGTGAACCCCTATTATTCCGAGTACTGCGATGGCAAGTCGGTCACCTGCCCCGGGCTCAAGCAGTGGGGCACGGTAACGCTGGCCAACAACGGGCGCAGCGCCTTGCAGATCTTGCGCTACTACTACGGCAGCAGCATTGAGATCGTGCGCACCAAAAATATCCGCTCTATCCCGCAAAGCTACCCCGGCACGCCGCTGCGGCAGGGCAGCCGCGGCGCGGCGGTATTCACCTTGCAAAGGCAGCTGAACCGCATCGCCAAGGACTATCCCTTCCTTGGCAAACTGACGGTAGACGGCGTATTCGGCAGCCGGATGGCCGCAACGGTGCGGGCGTTCCAGAAGCAGTTCAATCTGACCGCCGACGGCGTGGTGGGGCGGCAGACATGGTACAAGATCAGCTACATCTATGTATCGGTAAAGGACCTCGCCGAGCTGACCAGCGAGGGTGAGACTTCCACCGGCACCCTGTCCAACGGCACATGGAACGGCACGGTGCTGAGCACCGGTGCTTCCGGCAGCGCGGTGGAGCAGGTACAGTTTTGGCTGAACACGCTGGCGCAGTACGACAGCGCCATTCCATCCGTAAAAGTGGACGGCGTATTCGGCACCGCCACCGCCAATGCGGTACGCGCCTTCCAACGCAAATACGGCCTTACGGTGGACGGCATAGTGGGCCAGACCACTTGGAAGGAGCTGTACGACGAGTTTTTGAGCATCCAGTCCGACAACGGCACCCCCAACGCCTACCCCGGCACGCCGCTGCGGGAGGGTGCCTCCGGGCAGAATGTGAGGCTGGTGCAGTTCTGGCTGAAGATCGCACGCACCGTGTACACGAGCCTTGAAAGCGTGACTGTGGACGGAAAATTCGGCGCGGGCACGGCGGCGGCTGTTCGGCGGTTCCAACGCTACTTCGGGCTGACGGCAGACGGCGTGGTGGGGCGCACCACATGGCAAAAGCTGTACGAGGTGTACAACGATATCGCCAACCGGCTGCTCTCCTCTTCCCTGCGCCCCGGCGAGTACCCGGGCGTGCTGCGCAACGGCTCCACCGGCACGCCGGTGCGGGAACTTCAGTTTTACCTCTACCTCATGAGTGCCTACGAAAGCAGCATCCCGCCGGTAAGCATTGACGGCAAGTTTGGCACGGATACCGAACGGGCGGTGCGGGCGTACCAGCGGTTTGCGGGGCTTACCGTGGACGGCGTGGTGGGGCGCACCACATGGAACTCTCTCTATGGCCGCGCCAGCCAGCTGCGCTCCTCCGGCCCGGTGGTCACCTTAAAGCGTTTGCCCTACCCCGGCACCCCGCTGACGGTGGGCAGCAGCGGTGATACCGTGCTGTACTACAATCTGCTTTTACAGCGCATCGCCTATTATTTTTCCAGCGTGGAAGCTCCGCCCCTTGCCGACCGCTATACCGAGGAAACTGCCACCGCCACCCGCAGCGCCCAGCAGCTGCTGGGGCTGGAGCAGACCGGCATTGCCGATGCTGACACATGGACGGCGGTGGAGGCGCTGAGCTTGCAGCTGGCCGCTCATGCCCCGAACCCCGATAGAGACACCCCTCCCGGCACCGCTTACCCGGGACGCGCCATCGCCGAGGGCAGCGCCGGGCAGGAGGTGGGACAGGTGGAGCGCTGGATCAACCGCCGGGCACAGCTTTCCTGCGGCGAGGGCTATGTGGCCGATAACAACCGCTTTGGTGCGTCAGACGCCGCTGCTGTGCGGGCTGTCCAGCAGCAGGCGGGGCTGCAGCCGGTAAACGGCATCGTGTACCGGGAAACATGGCACGCCTTGCAAGCCCAGTGTACCGACCCCTGCGGCTGCGAAAAGGAGGAATGAGGGATGGCACGCCTTTTGATCTATGACGCCTACGAAAACAAGGTGTACACCTACGCAAACCTGAACGAGAACGACCCCATGCCTTACAGCACCCTGACCACCCTGCGGCTGCGGGAATTCCGGGGCAAATCGGCCAGTCCTACCCTGTGGACCACCATTGCCGCCATGGAGGCGTGGAACCTGACCCGCCGCAAATACGGCAGGGGCATCCCGGTGGGGTATGCTTTCCGCCGCATCTGGGAGGGTGGCCACGGCACCCGCAGCCAGCACTACGCGGGGGTAGCGTTTGACGTAGGGCAAAGCCTTGACCAGCGCCAGCGCACTGCCATTTACAACGCCGCCCGCGCTTCCGGCGCATGGGGCTATGTGGAACCGCTGAGCCAGACCCCCACATGGGTGCACTTTGACCGCCGCTACGGCACCCCGGCCTGCAGCGGCACCACCGCCGGTTACCCCACCCTGCGCCGGGGCAGCCGGGGCTGCTATGTCATGATCTTGCAGGACGCACTTTCCACCCTTGGCTACCAGACCGGCACCCGTATCGACGGCATCTTTGGTGCCCGCACCGAGCAGGCTCTGCGCGGCTACCAGAAGCGCACCAGCCTGCGGGTGGACGGCGTGTGCGGCTGCGACAGCTGGAAAAAGATCTCCACCGCCGTCATCGGCATCGGACGTACCAAAACCACCATTGACTAGTTTTCAGTTTATATAAAAAGGGTTCCGAGACGCCCGCGAGCGTTTCGGAACCCTTTTCTATGGAAAAATCTTATTTTACGGCCTGTTTCAGCTGTTCCAGATCTGCGACGTCCGGGTGGGAGAGCGCCTTATCGAAGTTTTCGATCAGGGCATCCAGATTGGGGATGTGCAAAGGCTTTGCCTTCATGGCCTCGTACCGCTGCCGGACGGACACCGGCATTTTGCCCTGACACATAAAGCTGCCAATGACGGTGTTGCTGCCATCCAGCGCCTTCCGGGTAGCGGCAAGGATCTTTTCAAAGTAGGGTGCACTGCCACCAAAGCCTGCGGTGCCGAACAGGAATATCCGCTTGCCGTGCAGCTGCTGCAAAAATTCCAGCGTGTCGGCGTCCGCCTTACCCTTGTCCGTCCAGAAGCCCACATATAAAGTATCCGCTGCCAGCGCGGCAGCGTCCGGTGCGCCGAAATAGCAGCAGTCTGCCTGCGGCAGCTGCTCCTGCAGGGTCTGTGCCAGCAGTGCGGTGTTGCCGGTTTTGCTGCTGAATACGATGGCGTAACTCATTTTTACCTCCCTCAGAGCAGCGGCAAAGCGGCCGGATGCTCTTGTGCATACGTTATTTTTACGGCAGTTCCTTTGCCGGGAGAGCCTGAAATCATGGAACAGTATAGTACAGTGCCCTGCCAAAATCAAGGGTTGACGATATTCTCGCCTTTCCCGGCCAGAAAGCTGCGCAGATTGCCGGTGGTGATATCCATCAGCCGCTGCAATGCTTCCTTGGTGGTCCATGCGATATGCGGGGTGAGCACCGCGCCCGGCAGACTGCGCAACCGGCTTTGGGGCGGCAGCGGCTCGGTGGCAAAAGCATCTGCACCGTAAAAGGCAAGCTTGCCGCTTTCCAGCGCATCGGCTACGGCCTCCTCGTCCACCAGTGCGCCCCGGGCAGTGTTCAGCAAAATAGCGCCGGGCTTCATTTTTGCAAGGGCTTCCCGGCTGACCAGCCCGCGGGTTTCCGGGGTGGCCGGGCAGTGCAGGCTGAGCACATCGCTGCGGGCAAGCAGGGTGTCAAAGTCCACGAACTCCACCCCATCGGCGGCGTACTCCGGGCGCACCGTGCGGGTGCACACCAGAACCTCCATGCCAAAGGCCCTTGCAATGCGGGCGGTCTGGCGGCCGATGCTGCCGTAGCCGTAGATGCCAAAGGTCTTGCCCAGCAACTCCACCTGCGGCAGCAGACCGTACTCTGCCGGGATGCCCAGCTGCCAGTATCCGGCCTTTACTGCCCGGTCGTACCGCTGGGCGCACTGGCAGATGGCCAGCAGCAGGCTGAAGGTCATCTGCGCCACACTGTAAGTAGAATAGCCCGGCACGTTGGCTACTGCCACCCCATGGCGGCGGCAGGCTTCAAGATCGATATTATCCGTACCGGTGGCGATGATGCCCACCCACTTGAGGTTCGGGCACTGCGCCAATATTGCCTCGTCAATGCGGCACTTGTTGATGAACACCAGTTCTGCATCCCCGATGCGGGGCGCGATGTCGGCGTAGTCGGTACGCACATAACTGGTGGTGTCCGGCACCAGCGCCTTTACCCCGGACCAGTCCAAGTCCCCTTCTTCCATCACATAGCTTTCCAGAATCACTGCCTTCATAATTTTCCATTCCCTCTCTGGTTTACGTCATTCCGTTTCTTTCAGCGGATAAAGCGCCAGTGCAAGACTGCCGCCGTAGGGGCGGCTGTCCAGCGCGGCATAGCCCTTTGCCAGCAGCAGCGCCAGCTGTACCCTGTCCTCCAGCGGCACCCACACCGGTGCAGTGCGGACGGGCGCGCAGCCGGTGCACAGCAAAAAGCAGGGCGCAAGGCTTTCCAGCGGGCGCAGCGCCCGCAGCCCGAAGCCCTGCCGAAAATACAGCGGCAACAGCGCTGCCGCCGTTTCGGTGCACTCTACCACCGCCCATACCGTGCCCTTGCGGCGCAGCCGGTCTGCCCGGGCTGCGGCAATTTCCACCAGCCGGGCGGGCAACTCCTCGCCGGTATTTACCGGCGGGGTGAGCAGACAGCCGCCCTCCAGCTGCCTGCGTCCCAGCCAGCTGCGCAGTGCCGCTGCTGCGGCGGTATCGGCGGTGAGGGGCAGCACCAGCAGCGCCGCCCCGGCTGTGCCCCACGCCTCGCCTGCGGTCAGCATCCGCAGCACCTCGGAGCGGGGACGGTAAAACCCCGCCCCGCCGCAGCGCACCAATGTAAAAAATTCCTCGGCGGAAAGCCGCCGTACCTGCCGCTGACGCGGCGGGTCGCATACCTGGATCATTTGCAGTTCCTCCGTTCTGTCGTTCTTTCCATCAGCATACGGAAAACTGCGTGCGAATCGGCGCGAAACAGCGCGCCTTACAGTGCAAAAATCAGTCCAGCGAGACGTCCTCGCTCAGTACCTGCCCGATGGGCTTTGCGATGCACAGGTCGGCAGAAGCATCCGCTCCGGTGGGCTGCATATTGATGACCACCAAATTATCGCCCCGGAAATACCGGATGAGCCCGGCGGCGGGGTACACCACCAGACTGGTGCCGCCAATGATGAGGGTATCGGCATGGCGGATGGCATCCACTGCGCCGGACAGTACCTCCTCGTCCAAGCCCTCTTCGTAAAGCACCACGTCCGGCTTTACGATGCCGCCGCACTCGGTACAGCGGGGCACACCGGTGCTGTTTGCGATGAAATCCACATCGTAGAACCTGCCGCAGCGGGTGCAGTAGTTGCGCAGGGTGCTGCCGTGCAGCTCGTACACCGTTTTGCTGCCCGCCGCCTGATGCAGGCCGTCAATGTTCTGGGTGACCACAGCCCGCAGCTTGCCCTGCTGCTCCAGCTTTGCCAGCCGCAGATGGGCGGCGTTGGGCTTTGCACCCTTTACGATCAGCTTGTCGCGGTAAAAACGGTAAAACTCCTCCGGGTTTTCCTCCCAGAAGGTATGGCTGAGGATGGTTTCGGGCGGGTAGTCGTATTTCTGGTGGTACAGGCCGTCCACGCTGCGGAAATCCGGGATGCCGCTCTCCGTAGAAACGCCCGCGCCGCCAAAAAAGACGATGCTGCTGCTTTTTGCAATGATGTCTTCCAGTGCCTTGACCATAGTTGAAACGCCCCTTTCCTCATGGAAGCTTTTGTGTTAAGATAATACCAGTATAGCACATTCTTACAGGAAAGGAAGAGGCCGGTTTTGAACGTCTGGTACATCAACAGCATCCTTGGAGCCATCTGCTTGGAGGAGGAGAACGACGCGCTGTGCGGGGTACATTTTTGCCCGGACGGTGCGCCGGAGCTGGAACCTCTGCCACGCAGGGTGGTGGAAACGCCCCTGTTACAGGAAGCCGAGGAGCAGCTGAACGAATATTTTGCCGGGGTGCGCCGGGAGTTCGACCTGCCGCTGGCGGCAAAGGGCACGGCCTTTCAGCAGGCGGTATGGGCGCAGCTGCGCAAGATTCCCTATGGGGAGGTGCGCACCTACGGACAACTGGCGGCGGCGCTGGGCAAACCCAAGGCAAGCCGCGCCGTGGGCAGCGCCTGTCACCGCAACCCGCTGTGCATCGTGGTGCCATGCCACCGGGTCATCGGCGCAGACGGCAGCCTGACCGGCTACGCCGAGGGACTGGAGATCAAGGAATATCTGCTGGAGCTGGAACGATTTTAAGAGAATGATAAAGGCTGCTGCGCATCGTTTGCGCAGCAGCCTTTGGCGTTTTATGCAGTTTTAAAAGCCCGTGGGCGGGACGTAATAGCTTGGGATAGACCCGCTTTTGGGCATAGCTGCGGCCTGCTGGCGCAGCGCCGAGCGGGTAACCTCTGCCCAGGAATACTGGGTCATATACTCGCCCCGGTAGGAGTTGAAGGCTGAGCGGTCTCCCCGCAGGAAGTTATAATAATCGCAGTCCACCTTGCTGGTATCCAGCGCCAAGGTGCTGCGGCCGCGTACCAGCAGCCCGTTGACCCCTGCGTCCTCCAGCGTATGGCTGAGGTCAAAGATCAAATTGCGCAGGTGGCTGTGCAGCGAGGCGGTGTCGGGCTTATCTTCCCACAGGACAGCCAGCATCTCGCCGTTGGTACAGGTGGCGCCGTTGCGGTCCACAAGGTAGGCCAGCAGCTCCTTGCTTTTGCTGCGCTTGAAGGAGAGCGGACGTCCGCCCACAAAGATCTCAAAGTTGCCGAAGCACTGGATCTTGATGCCCACAGGTGCCGTTTCCGGCGGGTAGCGCAGATTTTCCAGCACATTGCGCACATCGGCCTCGTTGGCGGGCTTGAGCAGAAAACCGCTGACGAAGATCTGCAATGCTTCCAGCGCATACTCCGGGTGCTCGGTGACCACGATGATATTGCAGCGGGGCTGCAATTTCTGGATCATGCGGGCAAGGGCAAGGCCATTCATGCCCGGCATTTCCAGGTTCAAAAAGGCAGCATCCATCGGGCCCTGCCGCATCCACGTCAGGGCATCGTCAGTCGTCATGGCACTGATATAGTCACAGTCCGGTGCCACCCGGCACAGGATGCGGATCAGCGAATTGATCGCAAGCTGACCGTCATCCACAACCAGTATTTTCATAGCTTCACCCCCTATCTGCTTACGCAAAACAATTCCCCGCTGTTAGTTTAGCACGCCGCAAACTTTTAGGCAAGTTTTTTTCCGGAAAAACCCAAAAAAGAAACGTTTTCGCCCAGATATATGTCCATCTTCTCCTGTCTCTTCAAGTCATTTCCGCAGCTTCGGTCGCCTTTTTCGACGAAATACCGGAGCATTGCGCGCTCAATTGATATATCAAATCAGCGCTCATTTGTCCCCGCTTCCCGCCGGAAGGCACGGCTTTTTCCCGACAAACACAAGGCCGCTGCACCGGTCTTGTGCAGCGGCCTTGTGAATAATTTGCGTTTGGCGTGCTCTGCGGCGCGCTCCAAACGTTTTTTCACGGGTTCTTCAATGGAGATCCAGCTCCGGCGGGACATCCAGCTGGTCGGAGACATATTTCCCATTCTTTTTGCGCTGACGCACACACTCGGTAAGCAGATATTCGATCTGCCCGTTCACCGAGCGGAAGTCATCCTCTGCCCAAGCGGCAAGGGCATCGTAGAGTTTAGCGTTCAGGCGCAGGGGCACCTGTTTTTTCGGCTCTGCCATATCAGTACAGGCTGCCGCTGTTCACGATGGGCTGGGCATCCCGGTTGCCGCACAGCACCACCAGCAGATTGGACACCATTGCCGCCTTACGTTCATCGTCCAGTTCCACTACCTTGTTCTCGTTCAGACGATCCAGCGCCATTTCCACCATGCCCACAGCGCCGTCCACGATCATCTTGCGGGCGTCAATGATGGCGCTGGCCTGCTGGCGCTGCAGCATGACCGCTGCAATTTCCGGTGCATAGGCCAGATAGGTGATGCGGGCCTCCACCACCTCGATACCTGCCTCTGCCACGTTCTTCTGGATCTCGTCCCGGATGCGGGCAGCCACCACCTCAGAGGAGCCGCGCAGGCTGCCCTCATCGGCTACGCCGTCGCCGGTGGTGTCCACGTTGGGAGAAACATCATAGGGGTACACCCGCACCACGTTGCGCAGGGCGCTGTCGCACTGCAGGGAGAGATATTCCTTATAGTTATCCACGTTGAACACAGCCTTGGCGGTATCGGTCACGCGCCAGATGACTGCAATGCCGATCTCCACCGGGTTGCCCAGACAATCGTTGATCTTCTGGCGGGAGTTGTTCAGGGTCATCATCTTGAGCGAGATCTTTTTGCTCATGGACTCGGCGCTCATCTGAGCATTCTGGCCGTTATTGCCAAACAGCGCAGCCACGCTGTTCTCCTTGCTGTTCACATCTCCGCTCTGGCTCAGGCGGGTGCCGGCAGCGGGGTTGACGGCGGTACAGAAGGGGTTCACCCAGTAAAAACCCTGTCCCTTCAGGGTGCCGATGTAATCACCAAACAGGGTGAGCACCAGCGCCTCCTGCGGCTTTAACACCTTAAGACCGCAGAACAGGAAAATGCCTGCGATCCAATACGCAATGGACAAAATCAGCAGCGGCACGCCCAGAAGCATCCGGTCTGCATTCAGCAGGGTGATGCTGTAAATGAACAGGGCGATGGCCACCACATAGCCCAGCAGGGTGAGCAGCAGCATAGCCATGCCGTTTTTGCGGGTGTTCAAAATTTTCTCTTCCATAACAAGTCCCTCCTTATCAGGGTCGGAAGCATTTCTTTCTGATATCAAAATCATATCACTTTGCAGAAGAGCTGTCAAGTATTTTCAACAAAAAACCCCGCCTGCCCGGCTAAAGCGGGCAAAGCGGGGTCAAATGTTATAGGAGCACCGCGCACCGGGCAAGCAGGGTTTCAGGCGTCTGCCTGCGCTTCTCCCCCAATCAGTACCACGGTAACATCATTGACGTTGGTACCGGTAGCACCGGTGATGATAAGCCCCTCCACCGCCTGCAAGGCGTGGTAGGCATCGTTGTTTTGCAGGGTGTCGAACACGTTCCAGCCCTTTGACGTCAGTGCGGCGGCGGTGTCGCCGTCCACATAGCCACCAGCGGCATCGGTGGGGCCGTCGGTGCCGTCACTGCCCACAGAGAACACCGCCGTGTTTTGTCCGGCCAGTGCCGGGGCTGCGGCCAGCGCCAGCTCCTGATTGCGTCCGCCCAGCCCTTTGCCGGTCAGGTGCACCACGGTTTCCCCGCCCGCGATAAAGGCCAGCTTTTTTCCTTGTCCCGCATGGGTGCGGGCGATGGCCCCCAGAAAGCTGCCTGCCTCCCGCGCCTCGCAGCAGAGCCGGTCGGTGAGGAGCAGCGGTGCATAGCCCAGCTTCCGGCAGGCTTTAGCGGCAGCGGTGCACAGCTCTCGGACGCTGCCGGTGATATGGGTGGTCACGTTGTCAAGGGCTTTCGGCGTTTCCTGCGCCAGCAGCGCCTTTGCCTGTTCTGACAGGTTCAGGTGGTATTTCTCCGCAATGGCAAGCGCTTGTGCACAGGTGGAGGAATCCGGCACCGCCGGGCCGCTGGCGATCATATCCAGCGGGTCGCCCAGAATATCGCTGAGCACGATGCTGAACACCCTTGCGGGCGCGCAGTGCTGTGCGAACCGACCGCCCTTGACCCCGGACAACCGCTTGCGGATGGTATTCATCTCCACGATATCGGCTCCGCTGGCAAGGAGCTGATTGGTGATGTCCTGCAATTCCCCGCCGGGGACAAGCGGCTTTTCAAACAGGGCGCTGCCGCCGCCGGAAAGCAAAAACAACACCGTGTCCTCTGCGGTCAGTCCCTGCACCAGCGCCAAAGCTTTTTCGGTGGCTGCAAAGCTGTTGTCATCCGGCACGGGATGACCCGCCTCATAACAATTTACACCGGGGATTCTGCCTTTTACATGGCCGTACTTGGTCACCACCACGCCGCCGTCCACGCGCCCTAGTGCCTGCACGGCGGCATGCGCCATCTGCCATGCGGCCTTGCCTGCCGCCACCAGCAGCACTCTGCCGCCTCCGGGCTGAAAGTCCTCCAGCGCGCGGCACACGGCTTTATCCGGCAGAACCGCCTGAATGCTGGAACAGATGATCTCATCCGCATCCCGCCGCAATGTAGTATTCATAATAAAGCCCTCCTAACAGAGTTTGCCCATTCTCGATCCGAATGACCTGCTGCGCAATTTCCGAGTGATGCAGGGCTTTACGCGGTCAGGTCTTTTTTGCCGGGGTTCAGGATGAACCATACGCCCTCGCCTTCACGGCTGCGGTTTTCGTGGCTGCCATAGTAGACATAGAGCTTGCTCAGGGATACCGCACTGATCTCTTCCGCAGTGGGGGCGGCGGCAGTCAGGGCTTCGGCGGTGACTGCGCCGTTCTCGGCTTCGCTCACGTCTGCCCATGCGGTCTCGTTGGCAGTCGTCAGTTCATTCACCTCGGCACGGCCCATGTATGCCGGAATATGTTCCGGGTCAAGGCCGATAGCTTCCGTAAAAGACGCCACAGCCTCGGTGTAGTTCAGCTCGGTCAGGTATTTCCGTCCCAACTCGATCTTATCCGCTGCCGTAACCGCTTTTTTGCTTTTTTCAGTTGCTACATTTTGTATTCCTCCAAAGTGCAACCCCAAAGTTATGCTTCAAACATTTTCCAGCTGACACAGCCGTCCAGCCAGAATTTTCCGTTTCCAGAGGTCATGCGCACCTTATTCTGTGCATCCAGATCGTTAAAGTGCCACCACTCCGAGGCCAGCGGTGTCATGCCTGCATTGGTACAGTACCCCTGCAGCCGCCGCGCACCGTCTGTCATGGATGCCGATGCAGTGGCCCGCTTCCATGCGGTGGCCGAATTAGAAGTTATCGGGCCGGTAAAGCAGGCCGCTGCACTGCTCAGCTCGTGCATGGCAGAGGGCATGGCGTATTCCTCACCGGTCACCTGTACAAAGGGACACCCCGCCATGCTGTGCTCTGTCTGCTCAGTGATGCGCAGCAGGGTCGTGTCCATTGCCACACCGCGCTGATGGTTGGAAAGAGACGTTGCAATAAACCAGCCGATATTCCACGCGCCCTTGTTCAGCGCCGTCATCAACTCCTTGTCCGTTCTTGCCTTGGCGTACACTGCATCCTTTACCAGCATCTGCACCTCATAGGGCCGGAATGTCTCTACGATCTTCAGGCAATCGCCAGCCTTCAAAGCATTTTTCTGCGCTGCACCAACTTTTTTTGCCATAGCGTAATTGATAGGCATTAGATACTCATCCCGCCCAAGGCGCTGGTTGTAGAACAGGCCGTCATACAGTTTCTGTCCCGTAATGCCTTCAATATCCTTTCCGCAGATTTTAAAGATCGATGCCTTGGCATTGGGGTTTTCGTATACGATGGAAGGCAGAACATCGGGCAGATTGATCATACACAGTTCATTTTCCAACCAGCCCACGGTGCCGTCCAGCAGGCAGACCTGCCAATATGCGCCAGACTCCTGCCGGATATAAAACATATCTCCCGCTGCAAGTCTGCGCAGTACCGTACTGGCCCCATCCGGTCTCTCGTACAGCAGCATCACAGCCGCCCCTGCAAAGCCTGTTGAACCTTCCAACGGCAGTTCGAAGTTCTGGGGAACGCGGATGCCATCCCGCAGAACCGCATTGTCGTCCAGTGCTGCATTCCACATCGGTCCGGTTTCAGAGACCGGATCACTGACTTCCTGCTGCTGCCAGCTGACAGCCCGCTCTTCCACTGTGGGGTTCTGGCAGCCCGTCAGAAGCCATGCGCATGCCATGGCCGAAAGGCACAGAAAATCACGTCTTGTTGTTTTCATGTATTTTCCGTCCCTTCTTCCTGTTGTTCCTGTGCCGGAGTTTCCGGCGCTGTCGGTGCCTTCGATGTGGTCTCCTGCTCTGCCGCCGATTCCTCCGGCGACTGCGTCGGCTGTTGTGCCGCCGGGGCAGTCTGCCCCGCTTCCGTTGTTTCGGTCTGTGTCGGCTGCGCTTCCAGCAGTTCTTCCTCCGGCGGTTCGCCCTCGGCATCCTCTGCAAGATCGTCCTCCGGTGCCTGATCCCCAACCGGCTGAACACTGCCGCTGCCGTTCAGGTTGCTGCTAAGTGCGCCCTCCCCGAATGTGCCCGACTGACTGACGCCGTTGATAAAATAGTAGCTTTTTTCATGGGAATGATCCCATCCCTGCTTCGGTTCTCCATTTGTCCCAAAAGCATAGGGCTGGCCGTCGATCACACACCACTCGGTCATCTGATTTCCGTTGCCGTCCAAATAGCGCGTGCCCGCATCCGTTTCAACCCAGCCGGCCTGACTGACACCGTCCACAAAGAAATAATCCTTTCCATCGATCTCTGTCCAGCCCTGTGCCGGTGCGCCGCTGTTGTCGTAGTATTTCAGGACGCCGTCCGTTTTTTTCCAACCGTTCAGTCGGTTTTTGACCCGTCCATCACTATCCAGTTCCCAGACCTTTCCGTCCTCCTGATAAGTACCGGTGCGCGGATGTCCGGTTTCGTCAAAGCAGTACTGCACTCCGTCCAGCATGATCCAGCCGGTGTACAACTGTCCGGTCTCCGGTTGGAAATAGTAGTATTTTCCGTCTATCTTCGCTTCGCCCTGGGTGAGCTCTCCATCTGCGTTGGCATAGCCGACATAGCCGTTCTCTTCAATCCAGCCGACCTTCAAAAAGTTGTTGCTGCCAAAATAGTAGAGCTTATAGTTGATCTCATACAGCCCCTGCGCACGGGTGCCGGTAGTCGGCGAGATATAGTAGCGATGCAGTCCTTCGCCGTGCCACCCCGTAGTCTTACTCTGGATCGCTTTGTAAATTCCAAAAACGGCCCCTGTGAGCAGACACAGGCACACCAGTACTACACCGACGGCTTTCAGCGGCCTTGCCGCCCTTCTTCTGCGCGTATTCTGCGTCACGCTAAACCGATATCGTTTGATCTTCTGGCGTTTCATTCTCATCTTCCCATATAAAGATTCAGCCCCCGGTGGAATGCCAGAGGCCGAATTTCATGTTAATAGGCGTCCTGTACCGTCTCTTTACCGTTTTCACAGTAGGTCGTCACAGTAAAGCCGTTGTAATACAGCAGGCCATCCTCGCCATCACCGATGCAGCTGGAAGCATACTCCGAACTGTTCGGCTTGCCAATAGCGGCATACAGCTTGGAAACGTCTTTACCCACATACTTCAGGGCAGTTTCCAGGCTGGCAGTTTCTGCCGGAGCAGTCTCTGTAACGGGCTTGCTTTCCACAGGCTCCGTCTTTTCTTCTTTGGAGGAAGCAGCCGTCTCCTGCTTTGCAGGCTTAGATTTTGCCGCAGTCTCGGCCTTGGATTCGGCCGGTTTCTCCGATGCCGCCTCGCTTACCGCAGAAGAAGCTTCGGAAACTGCCTCCGAGACAGCCTCGCTTTCCGGCACAGCCTCCGACGAAGCAGCCTCCAATGCCACAACGGAAACCGATTCAGATTCCACAGCCGAGGAAGCGGTCGTTTCTGCTTTTGCCCCACATCCCGATGCCAGAAGCATCGCACCGCAGAGCACTACACCCATCATCTTATAGTTTACATTCATTTTGTTTGTTCCTTCTTTCTATTCTTTCAGTCAGTCGGCCAGGGCGCAAAAAAACCATTCACCGTCCGACAGAAATGCTGCTTTTAGTTGCTGCTCCCGCACATTCTGCGGAAGATACGCCGTAAACGGCTGTGTTCCCTCTCCGCAGGGGGAAGCTTCGTAGGTTCCGGTCTCTGCCAGAATGTAGATCGGAGAGTCGTCATCCACACGCTGCCCGCTCAGATCGCCTGTCAGGCAGAAAGTCCCCTCCATTCGGCTGTCCTTCCGTTGTGCCTTCGCACTTGTACCGGTATCTGCTGCCGGGACTGCCGTGCGTTCCGGAGCAGGCATTTCCGGGGCGCGTTCCAGCAGCCAGTTCAGGTTGCGTTCCACCAGTTCCACCAGCAGCACATCGGGCTGCTCTTCTGTAACAGCCGTCAAAAGGTAGGGCATATTCCGGGAGAAACAGGCGTTGCCGTAGCTCTGTGCCAGAAAAGGATGCAGATTGATGCCAAAGGAATCGCGGTATACAAAAATGCTTTCGTCTGCCGCCGAATTTTCCGTGTGGATCGTGATATCATCTGCCGAGTGGAATTTTTCGTCATACTGATAGGTAAAGTCGTATGCCGTATCCTGTTCCGTCTCGTTTCCGGCAGGGTACACCATCTCATACAGGTCGCCAGTATGCGGGGATGTTTTTCCATTGATGCAGGAATCAAACTCCGCTTCAGAGCCTTTCAGTTCTTTCAGCAAAGTCTGTGCTGCCAGCTGTGCGCCCCGCATATTCCAGTGGCTGTCCCGACGGTAATACAGCTGCTCTTCGTGGTCAGACAGTGTTTTGAACAGATCCACATACCGGACATTCTGCTGTTCCATCTGCTGCTGAAGCAGTTGGGCGTTCCGTACGGAGGCTGCCGTATATCGTGCCGGCATCTGACTGCCATACAGGGAACTTTTATTGGGTGCGATGGTAAAGCAGAACCCCATGCCGTTCTCTTCGCAGTATTCCTGCATCAGACCCAGTACATGAGCGGCCGCATAACTCTGCCGGGCTGTAAAGAGTTCTGCGCCGGTATAGTCCGCAAGGGTGCTTTTATAGAACAGCCAATCGTCTTTTCCCAACAGCACACTGCTGCTGTCCAGCGTTTTGAGCATGGTTCCGGTAAGCTGAGCGTTCAAGGTGATCATCTCATGACGGAGCCCGAAATGATCCGCAAAATAATCCGAAAACTCATTCAGGATACCGGTATTGAAGCTGCCATCCTCTTTCCGTAATTCAGGAAAGGATGCAAGCTGCTCATTGCCCACCGCTTTTTCCGTCTGCCAAGGCATCACAGCCACAGGCAAAATGCAAATTGTGGCAATGACCCCCACAAACAGGATATATCCTAATTTTTTCACTTGCATTTTTCCACCTCAGAACTGGAAATAGATAAAAGGCACATAGGATGCAGCCGACAGATGCAGGATATCCACCAGCAAAAGCGCCAGCGCCCCTGCATAACTCAGTGCCTGAAGGCATGCATACACGCTTCCGGTCTGCTGCTCTGCTTTACGGCAGACCAGCGGCAAAACCGGCGTACTGCCCACAAGGCCAACCGCCAGTGCAAACAGGGTCAGCGGGGTCAGACACTGCGCCAGCAGCAGCCCTGTCTGCGCAGAGGCAGAGCCCCCGGAAAACATGGCTCCTATCATTGAGAAGGCCTGCCCCATGTTGTCTGCACGGAAGATCACAAAGCCAACCAGCACCACAAGCAGGGTGTACAAATGTTTCAGCACCATTTTTCGGCTACCTCAGCAATCACGGAAACTGGTAGCTGAACACCGTTTTATTCAGCGGCATTTTATACATATTATATTCTGCATGGCCGTATCTGCCGGCACGATAGCCCCACTCCAGTTCCACATCATAGATATAGGGAACTCCGTTCTCGCAGATCATGACCCATGCATGGTCCGAGTCCTTGCGGCTCACACCGCCAGACACTACATAGGCATTGTAGCCCAGCCGCCGGGCCATATAAAGGAACTGGCCTGCAAAGCAGTAGCAGTTGCCCTTTTTGTGTTCAAACATGAACAAAGCGCTCTCTTCTGCCCAAGCCGTTGTGCCTCTTGCCTGATGCGGACGGGCAAGGTATGCGCCGTGATCCCGGACATACAAATAGGCGGCGCGCAGCTTTTGCGCCTTCGTCATGCCAGAGTTTGTGCACGCAGCCAGTGCCTGATCCACATAGCTGTCCAGCGTTGCATTGCCAGAGGTATAGCGGCCATTCGCATCAAAAGTAAGGTATTCTACCGCGCTGTTCGTCAGGAACGAGCCATCCTCTTTGACATAGTACATTCCTCCGTCGATCTCGTGCAAACCCTTGGCGTACCGATCGATGGCATAGCCATTCTTCGAAACATGATACAGCTTGCCGTCAATCGTCACAAAGCCACCTGTGCCGGTGCGTCTACTGACTGCACCGCGTATGCAGTCGGCACCAGAAGCATGGCCGACATTGCAAGAATAACAGCCGTTACACTAAGTTTTTTAGCATTTTTTCATACCCCTTAATCGATTGATTTTTATTGATACTCGTTCCAGATCTGTTCCTTCAGCTTTTTTCCCTGCCTGCGCAGGATCCATGCTGAAACGACTGCCGCAACAGTCGAAACGATCATGCCAACGATTCCAACCACACAAAAGATCTGTCCGGTAGACGCAGGTATTCCCTCCTTATTTGAGCCATCCGCTGGTGCGGAGCTGGTCGATCAGAAGATAGGCCATCTGCATATCAAAACGATAATCCGATGGATACTGCTCCTGCAGATCTTTCAAAACCTTTTCAGCTTCACTGTACTGATCCAATGCCTGCAGTACAGTTGCCAGATTCAACCGGGTGGCAATAGTATCGTAGCCGCTGTCCACCAGTTCCTCCAGCAGCTGCTGCGCTTCAGCATAGTATTCTTCTGCATTTTCTTTGTCAGATGCTGCCTGCTGCATCATAAGATCCGCAAGCATCTCCTTTTGAAGCACAGCCTGACCTTCCGGAAGATTCTGGCATCCCTGTTTCAGAATGCGCACAGCCTTTTCCATATCGTCCTGATTCAGCGCTGCATTTGCGGCTGACAGGTAAGCATGGCTCAGGAGCTGCGGGTCCTCCACCTCATTGAACACTTTTATGTAAAGCGCAAGCGCCTGATCATAGTTCTTTTGCAAGGACAGAATCTCTGCCGCAACCAGATCACAGTCACCGGAGGAAGCGCCTTTTTTCTGCAATGTATCCAGCTCCTGCTGTGCCTCTTCCAGCTTTCCATCATTGGCAAGTGCAATAGCAAGACCCCCGATAGCTTTCAGTACCTGCTCCCTGTAACCGGACGGCCGCCTGCAGTTCCAGCACCGCATTGGCGTAATCCTTATCATAATACTTAAAGATCGAGCAGATCGTAGAGTACCCCACTCTACAGCCACTATTCTTTTTTAGATTTTACAGCTAATTCCGCAATCGGTCAATGAAAAACACTCCAAAATCCAATTTTTTTGGGAGGGGAAAAAAATTGTTTGACGCAATCGACAGTATTGCCAAAAACCTGACAATTTGATTGTATGCTCCGTCAAACAGGCCCATTAAACAAAAGGAATTGTATCGCCGATGCAGGCGTTGGGCGTGGATATCCAGACCATCCAGAGCATCGTAGGCCATGCCGATACCGAGATGACTGAGCATGATCTCCATGTTCAGGAATCCATTCGGCAGAGTGCGATCCAGTTGTTCAGCGAGGCATTTTCGGCCTGAAAATTGGACGGAACGGCACTAATTATCGCGAGCCAGCTTTTCAAATCGTTGGCATCAACGCTGGCTCGCATATCGCAGCAGATGATGTTGCGTCAAAAAAGCCCACTTGCCCCTGCGATTGACCAGATAAAATCTTTGGCATTGTGGTCAAAATTGTGGTCAAAGCCAAATGAGGCCAGCCTATAAACAAAAAAGTCCAACGATTTCTAACGTGAAATCGTTGGACTTATGGTCCAGCAGAGCTGGACAAATCCGAACTTTTTTCCTCCGCTGAGTCAGCGGTCAAAGTGTCCTCAAGCCGGACAGTTTGGGTGCCATCCTTGTAGTTGAACGTGAGCAGCATCCGGTCATCGTACAGGAAAATGGCATTGACAAAAATTTCAATCAACGCTTTTCGTTGCTTTTTCTGCGAAATATCGAACTTTCTAAATTTCATCAGCCAGAATCGGATGAAATCCTCATTGAAGCTGGGCTTCTTCAATTTTTCATCTGCGATTTTTACAGTCAACTCATCTTTCTGGCTTTCCAGCGCTTCCAGACGCTCTTTCGTTGTCCGGGTGTACAAGCCGTCCTCGATCGCCTTCATCAAGTTGTCCAACTTTTTGTTGACCTCTCGCAGTTGCTTTTCCAGCAGCGGAATCGTGGTGTTTTCCTGATTCTGGACATCCATGACGAGCTGAACGATCTTGTCGATCACCGCATCGTCCTGAATCAACTTCATAGTCTCCCGGACGACCATATCTTCCAGCCAGTCCTTCTGCACGGTCTTTTTGTTGCAGCCCTTGCGCCGTTTGACGTTGGCGCATTTATAATAATAGTAGGTGCGTCCGGTGGCACTGGTTCCGCTTTCGCCGAACATCAGCGCACCGCACTTGCCGCAGAACAGCTTGGTGGTCAGCAGATATTCCTCGTCTGCCTTGCCACAGGCAGGGGCACGCTTGTTCTTATCCAGACGCTTCTGCACCCGGTCAAACAGGTCCTTCGGAACAATAACTGGAATCGCTTCCGGCACAACGATATCCCGGAAAGACAGTTCGCCAATGTACCGGCGGTTCTTGAGCATGGTGTTCACGCTACTGTGGGTCATTTTGCCGCCCAGCATATTGCGGACACCCTTGTCGTTGAGGAAGTTTACGATCTCCACCATTTTATCGCCGTTGTCATACCGCTGAAAGGCTTCCAGCACCAGCGGAGCGGTCAGCGGGTCAAGATGATAGAACTTGTCATCGTCGATTTTATAGCCGATGGTTCCCGTACCGCCAGTACACTTTCCCTTCAAAGCATTCTCCGTCTGGCCACGAATCACCTTTTCGGACAGCTCTGCCGAATAGTATTCCGCCATACCTTCCAGGAGGGTTTCCACCAGAATGCCCTGTGAACCCTCGGCAATGGGTTCCATAACGGAAATCAGGTGGACACCGTTCTTTTTCAGGATCATCTTATAGTTTGCGCTATCAAAACGATTCCGGGCAAAGCGGTCAAATTTCCAGACGAGAACAACATCAAACAGCTTTTTGCCGCTGTCTTTGATCATCTGCTGGAACTCCGGGCGATTGTCCGTTTTGGCAGAGAATGCACGGTCAATGTAGTGCTTGATGACCGTAATGCCGTTCTTTTCCGCATAATCTGTGCATTCCCGAATCTGGCCTTCGATAGATTCTTCGCGCTGGTTATCCGATGAATAGCGGGCATAGATTACGGCGGTCATAGACTCACTTCCTTTTTTTATCGAACAGATGGGTAGCTTTTTGCATACTTGTAGATCTGGCGCGCACAGTCGAGGCTCATTTTGCTGGAATCGTTATGTTTGAGCCATGCATTCACATTGCCGGGATTCAGCTTCAAGTCTGTGTAGAGACGATAATTCGTCAGTTTCTTTTTCTGCTGAAGTTCCAATACCCGGCGATGGATCAACGCTTTCGTATCATTGTCCGCAAGAGAGGTATCCCGCACCGAGCAATAGCTGCGCCAAACCTTCAAATAGCCTTCCGGCAGTTCTGATGATTGCTTTTCAAGAAGCACCAGCATTTGCTCCAGCGAATAGAGATTAGAAAGTTGCTCATATTCCGCAGCAATCGTACTGTTTGCGGTGTAGCGGAGCAGCAGTTCTACTTTATCAAAGGCCAAAGCATAGAGAAACAACGGTTCTTTCAGGCGGGGATTCTCGCTCAGACAATCTGCCAGCTTATGAATACTAGCCGTCTGCACCCCGGAAAGCTCTGCCACATACTGCTTCAAGAAACCCTCAAATGTCAGCTTTCGCATGGTCTCCACCTCTCCACATACTCCTGATAACGGATATAAAAATCCCGATACCGCCAGTCGTTCAAGATGCTGGCTTTCAGTTCATCTTCATCCGTTGCAAGGTGTTCCAGCAAATCCCAGTCCAAAGAGTTCCGCACGGCCTCGCTCTCTACGTCTGCTTTGTCGGTGTCCCGGAAAGAGCACAGCTTTGCAATCACCAAATCTTCCAGACTGGGTGTGTAGAACTGCACCTTTGTACCACCAAAGGGTAGCGGCTGAAGCCGGTCTTGGAAGTTATATGGGAAATTGTCGATGTAGGCTTCCACATCGGTGTTGATGTCGTACTTGCCAAGCAAACTGTACAGTTCTTTCGGAACACTCAAGGCATCAATGTCATGAGTAGCGCGGGTCAGCTTGCCCAACAAAATAAACGCACTGCCACCTACAATCACCATCTGATAGCGGTCGTTATTGTCGATCATCAGGTCTGCGTCTTCGTCCAGACGTTCCAGACGCTTGCGGAGGTCATCTAAAATCATCTTTCCCATAAAGTAGCCTTTCACTTTTTCAATAATAGTATTCTTTAATTAAATTTTACATGGAAAAGATTTAAAAGTCAACACCTAATTTTTCAGATTTATATCTCATCGAGTTGAAGCATTCAACCGGCACTCATTATTCAACGGTCTAAGGTACACACTGTCTCCAACACATCCTTTTAGGTCTGTTCTGCTAATAATCATCCATGTGATACCGTTTCCATCTTCATCCTCCAAATCACATCTATAAAATTGATAGCCAAACACCTCTAACACAATATTTACTGTAAATGTTTCGTGCTTAACACACAAAAAACCAAGTGTGAGAAAAAATATCAAAAACAACGCAACGCTTTTCCATTGTGTGAAGTCAAATGCAAACAATGGTAAAATATATGAAAGTAAAAATTCTGATGTCACCGTTTTTTCTTCGGTAACAGTAAGTATTGTATATCTTTCAGCTTCAGAGTTTGCTTCTACTCGAAGTTTTTTTAACACGAAAACAAGAGATATTGAAAAGACAACTAGTATTGTTGAAATGCCTATCTTCTCTATACCTGATGACTGAGTATCTTCTAAAAGGCTCACAGTGTCAACAAAAATAACAGACAACCATAATGGCGCAAATGATATGAAAAACAATGCGCTTGTAAAAAGTTTTGACACTCTATTCACTCCCACTTTCGAGGACTGGACACTTCCATCGGAAGATCATCAAATGGGTCAACCATACCTTTATTACATAGCAGTTTAACAAGCTTTTCAGAAACACCGTTTTGTGTTGTGTCGAATTTTCCTTCAAGCAACGGAAGACCAAACTTTTCGGCCAAACGTCTTCTATCATCCGAATTTTCTAACTTTTTTAAATGCTCGTCATTAAAAGCCACAAATCTTCTCGGATTATGGCCACTTGATGCACATGTCCTAAACAACTCAAAATCTGTCACAATGCGCATTTTTTCTACTGCTGCAACTTTTTGCAAACAGATTCCCTTATATGCTCTTTCTATATTAAAAAGTTTTTCTCCTGCCATGGATAGCATATAAGCTGTATCGTCTATTATTATAATAGCCAGCTCATAGCCGATACGGTTCGCCTCCTTCGGGGTGATCTCGCCCGGAT
>ERZ894217.216-NODE-216-length-36986-cov-26.077036_pt1 | contig 36986 bp, 32 predicted proteins | sample MGYA00380291_ERZ894217 | MGnify/ENA primary metagenome ERZ894217 (study PRJEB32331, sample SAMN06328480) | human gut metagenome | biome: human gut microbiome; feature: stool | host: Homo sapiens | collected 2013-07-05 ...
TGCCCAGACCACGGCGTTTGCGCTCGATGAGGTCGATGTCCTCCAGTTCCCGGAATAGCTTGACCGCCTTGTGTTCGGCGCAGCAAAGGGATTCCTGCACTTCACGGACGGTGTAGATGATATACACCCGCCCTTGCTCGTCCAGCCAGCCATTCTTTACGGACAGGCTCATGCGGTCCAGTAGAATGCCGTACAGCGTCCGGGCATCGGTAGAAAGCTGCCGGAAGCGGTGGTCCTGGAACAGTGCCTTGGGGATGCGGAAATAGGAGAACAATTCGCCCGACTGACCATAGAAGTAGTCCAGCGTCATTTGGTGTGACCTCGGATTTTCAACTGTATGGGTGTGTTCATGTGGAAAAATACCTCCTTTTTGTGATATGGAAAATTTTTTGAAGTTCCATTTTTGAGAAAAAATGGATGGAAAAAAGATGAAAAAATGCGTTGTAGTTTGTCCCGAAAACTGCAAAAGCAGAAATGTGTTATTTTCTGAAAATATTACAAAAAGGACAAAAAACTGAATACTTGAAAAAATAAATAACGTAAATGTGCAGTTTCTTGTGCTCTCTGTTTATAAAGTGCAGAACAGGCTGCTATCAAAAATCCCAGAAAGTAAGATTGTTGCATGAACATGCACTAATCGTGCAAAACATGGGAAGATAAACGTATGATAAACCCTCCCCGGTGAAACTGAATGGTTTTGCCGGGGAGGGTTTGTTTTTTAGGAGGAAACTATGGAATTGTCAGAAGGCGAAAAAATTATACAGGAAGCAATTAGAAGAAAAAAAGAGGATGAAAAAAGAGAGCGAAAGTGCAATCAAGAACTAAAAAAATGGGATGAAGTATATAAAGAAATCGTTTCACGATATGAAAATGTAAAGGAATCTCAGGAGACATTGACATTTCAAGAATACTGTCTGAAACAGTGGATGCGAAAAAATGGAGTTGAATTGAAGATATGTAAGATCACGGACGCAAAGGTTCAAAACTATCTTGATGAACAAGCAAAGAATAATGCTAAAAATAATAAGGCAGAAGATCCTGAATATAACCTTGACGTAAGAGAGAAAAGAGAAAAAATAGGAAAGGAAATTAAAAAGAAACTCAAAATTATCATCGGAAATGAATATAAGAAATTGGTTACAATGATAGCGGATAAAACACTGCTTACAGCATCAAATATGGTGTTCTTTGATTTGCTTTTATGAGCAATCCGAAAAAGAAGTTGCCGATCTGCACCAGCGTACCCGTGAGGGCCTTTTGACCGCCCGGCTGAACGGCAAGCAGGTTGGCCGCAAGAAAGGCACTGGCTTTGAAACCAAAAAGTCCAAAGCAGCCAAGGAGAAGATCCGTATCCATTGTAAGGCGTTTGGCGGCACATTGGATGACATGGAGTGCATGAAATTGACTGGACTTGCCCGGAATACATATTATAAGTATAAGAGGCAGATTCGGGCTGATTTGACTGACGAGGGAAAACTTAAAAAGGAAGAGCTGTTATGAAAAACGAAAAATGTGTAAAAGATGAACCCCATAGCGACTTTACAAAGGAGGAACAACAGGAATTTTTGAAGTTGTTGAATCGCATAACCCCTGAACAGCGTGAAGCACTGAAAAAAGTTCTGAAGTCCTTTATCTAATGAAGAAGGATGCCAGGTGACGCAATGGTCGCCGGCATCCTTCTTTTTTGTAAGGGTTTGCTTTATTCAGGCAGAAATGCCCGAATCAAATCCAAAATAGCGGTTCTTTGCGAGGGCGAAAGTCTATCCCAGATGGTCAAAAGGGATTTCTGCTCCTCTGTCAAATGGTGAACAGCAGCGTCCTCTTCAAAAAATTGCGAGAGTGTGATGCCAAAGCCGTGACATATTTTTTCAATAGAGGTCACATTAGGCTGAAGATTTCTTCTGCGCCACGTTGATAAGGTGGATTGCGTTAGACCGGAGTTCTCGGCAAGTGTGTATTCAGACCATCCACGAGCCAACCGCTCCCGGTCGATCCTTCCCAGAATGTCAAAGTTTGGTTTCTCGCGTTCCATGTCATAGACCTCCTTGGATAAATCGTAGTGTTACTTACGATTTTAAGGGTGGATAGCTTGACATGTAATTCTATAAATCGTATAATTTTTACAAGATAAATCCAATTACAGGCGAGTGCATTGAGCGTTATGGAAAAGGGGATGAATCGAAAACAGCAAGTTGCAAGGGTTCAATTCTGTGTGGCGGTACATTTGAGAAAGGTTGGAGCAAAAAAGATGGAAATGGTTGTCTTTATCGTGTATTGTGTGTTGAGTTACTGGGCGGTCGGGCAGACCATCTACGCAAACAAAATTCAAATTGGGCCAATGAAGGATATTTTCCTGACAAGATTTGTTCTTGGCGTGCTGCTGGGACTGATTTTGATTCCAGTGGCGATTCTGAAAAAGCTGTTCATCCATTGAGATGGGAGGAAACATCATGAAAGAACGATTTGAAATCTATGATGGCAGTGCAGAAGCTAAAAAAGCCAAAGGAAAATCCAAAAATCTGAGCGGCTTTCATCCGCTGTTTACCGCAGCTGCCCGCAGAAGCATTGCGCTGGATTCCTTAAAGATCTGGCTGCTGCTGGGGTTCGTTGTGGGCGTGGTGACAGGTGTTGCAACCGGTGCCGGAGCAGTGTCGGTCCTTTTGGGGCTTCTGATCGCCGCAGTGATCTACTTCGGCTTCCGGGATGATGTCTACAAAAAAGTATACGGCCCGGAGCATGATAGAGGCCAGCTGCCGTTGCCGGAAGGAATGAGCTGGGAGGAAGCCGTAGACCGCATCCGCCGTGGATTTGCCAACCCGGACGTTGAACAGGTCACAGATACTGCGGATGCCATGACCTTTTACAGCAAAAAGCGTGGTACTTATCAACTGAAAAACACAGCCGATGGTCTGAAAATGACCATCCTGACCAAACCGTCCAAAAGCAGTAAGAAAGAATATCTGTATGCAGTTTTCAGCAGCGTTCTGCTGTCGCAGGTGATCGCCATCCTGTACCCTGAAAAAATTTCTGCGGAGCAGGTGGAAGAAGAAAAGGCAGCGGTTCGGAAGCTGTTCGGCGCACACAAGATGCCGTTGTTGATTGAGCTGGCGATTACGGCGGCGTTTGTCGCGTTTGCGGTATATATGTTATATCCTGTGCTTTACTCAGACAATGCTCGCTCCAAAGGAATTTCGGACGGATACTTTAGTGCTTTTCCGGCAGGAGCAACGGTTGGCGAGGTATTGGACGATTTTTTTGCAAATGGAACGTGGGAAAACTATGAACAGGACGGAGTGACTTTTGTCCACTACAGCGGTGAGTGCGTCAGCACACAAACGGGAGAAAAAGCCACCGTTGGCATCTATTTCAAGTTGAATGATGACGGCTCTTTTGAAATCGACCGGATGACCATGGACGGTGAAACGATGAACCTATTAAGGCAGAACATCACGCTTTCCGAGATCAGTAACAGCTATTGCAACGATCATGGAATTGCCAGCAGCAATGCGCTTGACGAATTGGAAAATGCTTTGGATGATGCGCTTGCAGATTCATCTTCCAGCGTCAGCATGGCAGAACCTGAGAGCGAAACCTACACAGAGGATACGGATTCCGACAATTCTGCCCAGACGGCTACCAGATCAGACCGTAAAGTTGTTAGCACGAATGGAATGGATACCTATTCGGAACTTTCTGGCGAGATCTCTGTAGACGTCAACTCCTATGAGTTTGGAGAAATGCCGGAAAGCACGAAAGAGTACTACCTCAGCTATGGGAGTGATTTTAAGACTGCATGGCTGAATGCAATGTATACGGATGTATACGAATACAGTGGAAAGTATAGCAATCTGGATGCTTTGTCACGATTTATAGAGTATCTGAAGTTTTACGATGAAGCTACTGATTATATGGAAGTTGAGGGGATGATACAAGACCTTCATGAGATATGGTATGATTTTGACATCGAAACATTGACGGAGGAAGATGCGGGAGTATATGTGGACAGAGTGATTCAGATGGCTGAAGCCAACGGTGCTGAAATACAGATTTGGTAAAAGTACAAGAGTGTAAAATCCTTCTGGAAATTTGGCGGACGAACGCATTAAAAATCAATAAGATTAAATCCCGCTGGATTCCTGCTGCGGAGTCCAACGGGATTCTTTTTGTCCCAAACGAAGGATACGGCTCACTGACAGTGGCTCATATACTGGATCAGGTCTTGTTTGTAAACCTTCCAGAGTTTTCCCATCTTGAAGGCGGGAATTTCGCCGCTGTTCAGAAGACGAAGCAGTAGATTTCTTCCAACATGTGTAATTTCCATGACCTGCCGGAAGCTCAGGACATCGGGATAGTTGTCTAGCATTGAAAATCAACTCCATTCTTGTGATTCTGGTGAATTTTCGTTCTGTTTTGCACGGATCATTTTTTGTTCGCTCAAAGCCCTTGTATCCTTGTGCATAAGGGCGCACATGGAAATCTGCCGCATTGACGATCGTTCAGGATGCGGCAAGGGATGATCACGTCGTTGATCTCTAATTTTTCCAAAGCCTTTGCGATTTTCTTTTTATGATGTATCTTATCAGTCAGTTCCGGCTCATCCTGCGCTGCGATATACGCAGCGACAAGTTCTTTGGTATCGTCATCAAGGTTGCTCGTTTGTACGGCTTTCAGAGCAGTTGGAACGTTATACCACGAATGCTTGCCAAAAAAATCGACGGCATACCGATATAGAAAGAACGGAATATCATCGCTGATTTTATCAAAATAATGAAACAGCGCATGATTCCTAAACCGGAGTTTTGAAGATTCCAACTTATCGTGTTCAAATTCTTTCAGACTGGGGCGCTTTAATTGAATTTCATATCGAATCAGATTTTTTGAGCGTTCCAAATCATCTGGAGAAATCGGATAGCTCTCCTTTTCACAATTCAAGAGCTGCTGATGCTTGTCATAGAGTGCAAAATCGTACCATGTTTTTTCAAATTTACAGCTTCGGATCTCATTGTGCTGGTTATAGTGCAGTGCGCGACCTTTCCTGTACGGGTCAACGCTTCCTGCATAACGAATAATTTTTACCATCAGCGAGGGATCGCATTTCACATAGAAGTCTTGTGTAATATCCAACCGATGCATTTTCCATTTAACAGACTCCTCAATTTCAAGGAGTCCAAGCTGCTCCAATTCATCCAGAAATGCCTGCTCTTGCATGACCAAACCTTCTGGTGATAAGTCTGTTAAACTTAAACGAGATGGATCACCTGCAATCCGAGCGAGGTTCACACCAGATAACGTTATGTATCGCTTCTTAAAATCTGGATAATCTGCCAATGTGATGGTCAAACCGCCATCCTTTCTTTTATAAGAGTAGCCTTTTTTCGAGGAGCCATGATACGGAATCCGATAGTATTTTCCAGCGGATACCATTTTTTGAATTGCCATAAAAACTGTGCGTTTCGCTTCGCAATCGGTATACGTTCCATTCACTTCAAACGTATGAATGGAAGGTGCTAAAAGTGGGAGCTTCTTTGCCATTGTCATAAAAAACACCTCATTTTGTGATTTATCAGGATGTTATGAATCAAATAGAAATTGATCGGGAGGAACAACTACTATAAAAACGCATAGCATTCTATCTGGTGATTTATGACACTGTTATCCATAGATCGAAATCTAATAGAATGATAATAAACTGCTTTTTGGGGCTTTCTTATAGGGCGATTTGATCAAAGGCAGCGTATTTTCTATCTTTGCACTTCAAATTCATTGTGACAAATGAAAAAATCATTACAGATCACAGTAAATCCAGTTTCGACATTTGGGATGGTTTTCGTCCGATCAGACAGGTCTGGTTTTCTTTATCAAGAGCCAGCGGGCATTTTGTGTCTTGTTTTGTGAGTGGAAAGAAGGTACAATAATAGCAAATGACTCACATCTGCGAGGTGATACCATGCTGAACATCTACTTTGGAGATATGCCGGAGGCAGTCTACAATACGTCGGTCTATTTTAACTATACCTACGAGGACGAGTGGCTGACTTCTGACTTTGCTAAAGAGGTCATCAAGAAAATTGATAAGTCCGACGTCAAAGGCCCTCATGCGGTGGAAAGCCCGGTTCTGGGGGTCATCTCGCCGGAAAAACTGTCTGGCGGCACGAAAACGCTTTTGCTGATGGCAAACGACCCGGAAAAGGTATTCAATGCCTCGACTTGTGGCGATAACTGTGCACCTTTTATTCTGAAGCTGGCGAAAAAGAAGAACTTGACCATCAACCTGCGGCATCTCATGGATTTCGGCAAGAAGAAATTCCCGGTGGATGTGAAAGTACTGAATACCGGTGATGTGGTGCACAGCATGGAAGAACTGATGCCGATTGCATTTCAGTTTGTGTGACAGCTGAAAGTGAGTTTTTTTGACGAATTGAAATGAAATTCTGAGATTGATATTTTTCGGTTGCTATGGTAAAAAAGCAGGTTGCTGATCTGCCCGCCATCGTCAGTAAAGACGAAGCCTATCAGAATGCTATAAAAAACTCAGATGCACGGAATGCTCGTGTTGAAAGCGACCGTGCAACGATGCAGGCGATTCTCGATTCCATGAGTACGACGATTGAACTGTATAAGGCAGTGAACGAAAACCCGGCACTCTGTAAGTGGATTCAGGATATGGTTTTTGCCAACACGTATCAGACTTCGCCGCCTGCCAAAGAAGATCAGCCTGATTTCGATTGAAACACCAAAAGATATGTGATAAAATCAACTTATGATAGGGGATTATGCCCATCACCGGGTGCTCGGCCTATCAATTCGCATGAAATCTGGATTTTGGAAGGAAGCAGCTATGCGTATTGACAATCTGACCTTGAAGAATTTCAGGAACTTTGAAAATGCCGAGATTCCGCTGAATCCTAAAATGAATATTGTGATCGGCAACAACGGAAGCGGAAAAAGTTCTCTGCTTATGGGTGCATTGACCGCCGCCAGCACTTTCTTCCTTGGAATTGACTATGCTTCTCCACGCAGCATTAAAGCGGAAGACGTTCGCCATGTGGCGTATGAAACCAATAAAATTTACCAGCAGCGCGAAGTTTATCCGGTTGAAGTGTCCTGTCAGGGTGTTGTAAACGGTAGTGCTTGTACATGGTCTCGCTCTCTGAGTGGACCAAAATCCAACACTACCTATGGTGCTGCATCGGATCTGAAAAAAATTGCATCGGAACTTCAAAAAGAAGCAGCACTTCCTTCTTCGCAAACGGTACTGCCACTCATTGCTTACTATGGTACGGGTCGCCTGTGGGCACAAAAGCAGGCGAAGCAGAAGGAAAAACAGAAGCTGAAGTCCCGCTTTGAAGGCTATCAGGACTGCATCGCAGAGCAGGCCACGGACAAGCAGCTTATGGAGTGGTTCAGCGACATGACTCTCCTTGTCAGTCAGGAAGGACCTATTCCGCAGGTGAGTGCAGTCCAGCGGGCGTTGGAATGCTGCTTTGCGGATTTGATCGACCATGATGAAACGCAGCGCGTTAAGGTGGAATATCGCCAGAGGTATCGGGCGATTGTTGTTGAATACGTTAATCGGAATGGTGAACATGAGCTTCATCCGATGTCTGAGATGAGTGATGGATACCGGTCTGTGCTGAATATGGTAGCAGATATTGCGCACCGGATGGCTGTTTTGAATCCTCAGCTCGGCGATTCTGTTTTGGAAACACCCGGTATCATCATCATTGATGAGATTGAATTGCACTTGCATCCCGGCTGGCAAAAGCGAATCCTGAATGATTTGACAACGGTTTTTCCCAATATTCAGTTTATTGTATCCACGCATTCCCCGGAAGTGATTACTTCCTATAAGGATGCAAATCTTATTCTGCTGAAACATGAGGGCAGTGCAACACAAATCGATTCTGCCTATGGCAAGGATGTAAACACTGTTCTGCGAAGCATCCTGCTGGTTGGAGATCGTCCGATTGAAATTGAAAAGCTCTTTGATAAATTCTCGGAGCTTCTCCATAAGGAGGATTACGCAAAAGCCAAAGAGGTGCTGGAAAATCTGGAACAGATTTTGGGATATGATGATCCGTCCGTCTATGAGGCCAGAAGCAGTCTGGAAATCGAGCAAATGGAGTGGCCGGAATGAGGTATATCAAAAAGTCAGAAACGGAACCGCGAGACTTGCGAGAGTATAAAAAGAACTGTCGCAAAGCATCCCCGCCGTTAAAAATCACCTATAAAGATATGCCGAAGGACGGTACACGGCAGCAGTTGGCACGAGACCAAGGTTACCTTTGCGCATATTGTATGCGTCGTGTAAGTCTTGATCCGGCAGACCAACTCAACTATCTGAATATTGAACACCTTGATCCGCAAAATCAGTTGACGGATGAGGCAGCTACGGATTTTTCAAATCTTCTGGGCGTGTGTCCCGGAAATCGGAGTTCTACGGAAAATGCAAAAAAGACTTGCGATGCCTACCGTGGAATCTTGGAAGAAGATCAGCAGACAATGCGCTTGAATCCGCTGGATGAAGCTCAGATGGATACAATCTTCTACCAAAGAAATGGTGAGATAGGATCAACCGACACGGAACTTAACAAGGAACTTTCCGACAAGCTCAACCTGAACAGTGAAGCGGCCTACTTACCGCAAAATCGTGAAACTGCTTACAGTCAGTTGGTAAGATTTCTGAAAGCCAAAAAGCCCATAGGTGAATGGTCAAAGCCATTTCTTCAGCAGGCATGGCAGTTGTTTTGTACGCCGGACAAAACAGGGCTCTATCGGGAATATGTTGGGGTCTATGAATACTGGCTCAAGCATTGGATGAAGAAGTGATTTCGTGCTAAGTGTTAGTCTGCTATACCGGTGCTTGAAACACAAAGTCTGCTGCCAGGCTCAATATCATGTGTTTTATAGCCTGCTTGAAATAAAAACGGCATACCACCGTAAATCCCAATACTCTGTAATTTTGGCACTCGCCCAGGCTGCGATTAAGTCTCCCCGGAAATAAAATCTGATAGGACAAAGAAGAAAAAAGCTCTTGGCTTCTGTAATGGAGGCCAAGAGCTTTTTTGTATCTTGTTTTGTAAGCGGAAAGAGATTCCAATAATAGAAAAGAAAGCGTACATCGGTCGAATAAGGTGGTGGATTTATGAATAGTTTAAAGTTAAAAGAAGAAGTATTTATGCACAAAAAATGACCGATAAAATTGTAAAAAAGGCGAATGGAATCTCTGCGAATTTTATGTTAACATCTTATTACAACACGTGATTCCTCGGAAGCGTCAGTTGTACTTGTGAACAAAGGATAGTGCTCGGTAGAGTGTCTATACCTGCAGGTATAATTGTGACTGCAGTCCGAGGTTTTTTCTTTATCCGAAACGGAGAGGGTGGGTGCTATGCGAATTGTTCGGAAAATCAATAACAGTGCCGCTGTTGCTCAGGACTCCCGCGGGAAGGAACTGATCGTGATTGGTAAGGGCATCGGGTTTCCGGCGGTTCCATACGAACTGACGGATATGTCGCGGATAGACCGCACGTTTTACGATATCGACCCGCGTTATTTTGAGATGATCAGTACTCTTCCGCAGGAGATTCTTCTGGCGAGTGCCGACATTACAGAAGATGCGCAGGTCGTACTGAATACGACCCTTAACTCCAACCTGCCGCTGACACTGGCCGACCACCTGAACTTTGCGGTGGAGCGTTTTCGCAGCGGGTTGAACCTGACGATCCCCATTGCCTATGATATCCGTCATCTGTATCCCAATGAGTTTGATCTGGGCGTAAAAGCATTGGATATCCTGAAGGAATACACGGGGGTCTCACTTCCGGATTCCGAAGCGGTCAGCATTGCAATGCATTTGATCAATGCTGAAATCGAAAACAGCGAGATCCATTCCCTCGTAAAGGCGTTGGAGATTCAGGAAGGCGTGGAGTCCATTGTGGAGCGGGAAATGAACCTGAAACTGGATAAGGACAGCTACAGTTACTACCGGTTCACGATGCATATCCGCTATCTCATCCAACGGCTGATGAGCGGTACTCAGAGCGAAACGGGGAGTGGCAGCATGGTAAAGATGCTGGCCAATGATTACCCTAAAACATATATCTGTGCTAAAAAAATTGCGGCTTTCTTGCAAAAGCAGGAGAATTGGTGCTGTAATGATGAAGAGCTTCTCTATTTGATGTTGCATATCAACCGCGTCTGCCAGAAAAATACATAAACAGCTTCCGTTGCTTGGAGCGGCACTCGCCATTTGCGGGACGTGATCCGGGGACAGAGCGCATCCTACCTGAAAACGCAAGCGTTTTCAGGTAGTTTGAAGGCGCTTTGTGCCCGGATCTATTATTACATATTGAATGAACAGCGGTGCAGGGCCCGCATCGTTTTTCAGATAAAAAATCAGGAGGATTAGCCATGAAACAGGATGCATTCTTTCAAACTATCATACATCACATCGGTGGTGAAGGCAATGTTGCACGAAAACGTTTTGACGGAGAGCACCTGTATGTCACTGTGAAAGACAGCGGTATGGCAGATCTAGAAGAACTGAACCGTTTGGATGGGGTTTCCGGTACGGAACTGAACCGGAACATTCTGTCCGTTACCATCCAGGAAGATTTTTTGGAGGATGTTACAATGGCAAAAGATTTCAGACAGCTGGCGCAGAATATCATGACGTTGGCTGGAGCAAAGGAAAATGTTACTTCCGTATTTCACTGCATGACCCGTCTGCGCATGACGGTCAAGGACGTCAAGAAGGTAGACCAGAAAGCTATCAATGATCTGGACGGCGTGTTGGGCGTCACCTATCAGGGCGGTCAGCTGCAGGTCATCATCGGCAAGGATCTGCTGAAGGTTTATGAAGAGGTGCTGAAGCTGGGCTACAGCGATGGCGGCGCTGTGGACGAAAAACTGGACGGTGACCTGAAAGGCGAAAAGATTTCGGTTGGGCAGGCAGTGATTGGTTACATTTCCGCTGCCGTACAGCCTATGGTTCCGGCACTGATCGGCGGCGGTATGATCAAGGTGTTCCTGCTGCTGATCTCCAAGGTTTATGCTCCCTTTGCGGACAGTTCTACTTATACGCTGCTGAGCATCGTGGGCAATGCGGTGTTTTATTTCATGCCCATTCTGGTCGCTTATGGAGCGGCTAAGAAACTGGGTGCGACCCCCACGTATTCCATGGTCGTGGCCGGTGCACTGGTCGCTCCTGAATGGACGGCTATTGTAAGTGCTGGCGATCCAGTCACCATGTTTGGTATCAATGTTGCCCTGAAAGGATACGGCAGTTCTCTGCTTCCTGCGCTGCTGCTGGCAATCGTTGCGTATTATGTGGAAAAATTCCTGAACAAAGTGATCCCCGGCGTGTTCAAGCCTATCTTTGTCGGTACGTTGACAATGGCCGCCACCTATGCCGTCTCGATCCTTGCACTGGCGCCTCTGGGTCAGCTGGCAGGTACCTATGTCACCGCCGCGATCCTGTGGTTGTATAACATTGCAGGCCCCATCACGGTTGCTCTGTTTACGGCTCTGTTCCCCTACATGGTCATGACCGGTATGCACATGACCTTGGGAGCTCCCATGATCCAGCTGCTGTCGGAAACTGGTTTTGATCCCCTGTTCCGCCCCGGTATGCTGCTGTCCAACATGGCAGAAGGCGGCGCTTCTCTGGGTATCGCCATCAAGGCAAGGGACAAGGCAATCAAATCCGAAGCACTGTCCGTTGCAGTGGGCTGCATCTTTGCTAGTGTGACCGAGCCGGCCATTTACGGTTTTAACCTGCCGCTGAAGAAACCTATGTGGGCTGTTTCCCTCGGTGGCGCCATCGGTGGTGTCGTGGCCGCTCTGCTGGGTGCCCATAACTACGAGTATGGTTCTTCCTCCCTGTTTGCCCTGCCGATCTTTGAGGATACCATCGTGGCTATGGTTATTGCAATCATCGTGACGATCGTAGCATCCTGTGTACTTACGATTCTCTTTGGCTTTGACGAGGAAATCTTGAAGAAACACTGATCTCAAAATTTTGTTCGCCCCGGGGAGCGCATGCGTCCCGGGGCGTTGGAGGTATTATGAAACTTAAGTCCGATTTTTTGTGGGGTGGAGCACTTGCGGCTAACCAGTGCGAGGGTGCCTGGCAGGAAGACGGCAGGCTGCCTGCGTCTGCTGACTTTCTGCCGGATGCAGCCCACGGCAGATGGAATGCCATGCTGCATCCGGGAAACATTCTGGAAACGCGGTACGATTATTATCCTAGTCGGGAAGCAATTGATTTTTATCATCGATACAAAGAGGATATCCGCCTTCTTGCAGAGAGCGGGATCAAGGCGCTGCGTTTGTCCATTTCATGGACGCGGATCTATCCGACCGGGGAAGAGAACGCCCCGAACGAAGATGGCCTGCGTTTTTACGAGGAGCTGTTTACGGAGTGTCGTAGGTACGGGATAGAGCCGGTGGTCACCCTGTGCCACTTTGATGTGCCGGAAGCCCTGATCCGGAAATATGGTGCCTGGGCAGACCGCAGGCTGATTGCACTGTATGAAAAATACGCTGCCACCATGTTTGACCGCTACCGGAATCTGGTAAAATACTGGATGACCTTCAATGAGATCAACATGATCACCCACATCCCTTATCTGGGCGGTGGCCTGCTGGTGGACAAGGACGACCCGGAGTTCAACCAGATCGTGTACAATGCCGCGCATAACCAGCTGGTGGCAAGTGCCTGCGCGGTGCGGACCGGTAAAAAAATCAACCCGAATTTCCGAATTGGATGCATGATGGCGGCCGGAAGCTTTTATCCCTATTCCTGTAACCCCAATGATGTGATGGAAGCACGTATCAGTAACAACAAAAATTACATTTTTCCGGATGTCCAATTGAACGGCTGTTACTCCGGATTCGCCCGGAATTATTTTGCAAAATTGGGCATCACGCTGGACGAACAGCCGGGTGATGACGAACTTCTGGCTCAGAACACCTGCGATTTTCTGGGATTCAGTTACTATTCCTCCAGACTGATCTCCACGGATCCGGAGCATCTGAAAAATGTGGCGGATGGCAACGCCATTACTACCCTGCGCAACCCGTATCTGCAGATCACGAAATGGGGACGTCAGATCGACCCGGTCGGCCTGCGCGTGACCATGAATGATCTGTATGATCGCTATCACAAGCCGTTGTTCATTGTGGAAAACGGTTTGGGCGTGGAGGATACTCTGGAAGTGGACGGTTCCGTCCATGACTCCTACCGGGTGGAGTATCTCGATGCTCATATCACCCAGATGAAAAAAGCCGTTCTGGAGGACGGCATTCCCTGCATGGGATATCTGGTCTGGGGCATCATCGATCTGGTCAGCGCGGGCGGCGGTGAAATGGATAAGCGGTACGGACTGGTCTATGTAAATAAACATAACGACGGCACCGGAGACCTCGCCCGCTACAAAAAAGATTCTTTTGGTTGGTATGCACAGAAGATTCGGGAAGAGTGCTATGAATAAAGCGTATAAGCAGTATTTTGATCTGATATTTGGCTCCACACTACTGACTTTGGGTATCTACCTGTTTGTCACCCCCAATGGTATCAACTTTGGCGGTGTGATAGGCCTGGCTCAGATTATAGAGATTTTTCTGCGTAGGTTCATTGCGATCCGCAGTGATGCAAACCTTGTTGGTATGATCAATTTCCTCATCAATGTACCGCTGTTCCTGATAGGATACCGGGTTATGAGCCGCAGGTTCTGCATCAAAACCATGCTCTCGGTAGCAGTGCAGACGTTGCTTCTCTCAGTACTTCCGCCGCTCAAAGCACCCCTTGTGGAGGATGTGCTGCTAAACAGTATCTTCGGCGCTATTCTCTGTGGTGTAGGTGTCGGCTATGCGCTGCGGGGCAGTGGGTGCTGCGGCGGCATGGACATTGCATGCATGTGTCTGGTAAAGAAATACCCGGATTTTAAAAGCGGACGGCTTTCTATTTATGTCAATGCGGTTCTCTTTTCGGTCTGCCTATTCCTTTCTGATTTGGAAACTACGATGTACTCCATCATCTTTGTGGCAATCCTGTATACGGTGGCAGATAGGTTTCACGACCAGAACATCAATGTGGCGGCCCTGATATTTACGGATGTTTCCACTGTGCAGACTGAAATCCTGCAGAAGATGGGCCGCGGCGTCACCTTCTGGAACGGATACGGTGCGTACACCAACCACCCTAAGAAGATCCTTTTCTGTGCCGTGAACAAGTATGAAATCGGGGAGCTGCAGGAAATTATTCACGAGCAGGATCCCAATGCCTTCGTCACATTCTTTGTAGGTCCTCTGATCCATGGCGGATTTGAAAAAAGGCTATGAGATTGAGGGTAATCGCATAGAACAAATGAAGCGAAGAACGCTCTGCAATTTTGGCACCCGCCCAGGCTGCGATTAAGTCTCCCCGGAAATAAAATCTGATAGGACAAAGAAGAAAAAAGCTCTTGGCTTCTGTAATGGAGGCCAAGAGCTTTTTGCATCTTGTTTTGTAAGAGGAAAGAGGTTACAATAATAGAAAAGAAAGCGTATATCAGTCGAATAAGGTGGTAGGCCTATGAAGTTTTTTGAAGCGGTTCCAAGCGAACTTTTCTCGCCGCTGGCTTCGCCCAACCGTATTTTATATGCGGATGCGCTGGACGTACTGTACGCAGCATACCAAGAAAACCTGAAAATACGGGAAGATGTCTTGTATTCCATGCTGCGCGGCAGGCTGGAGCAGGAACTGGCGGATGCTACGTTTGAAGATGAAGACATTGACGAAGAGGAACTGAGGGATATCTCTGGCCGCGCTCGTTTTTTGATCCGCAAGCTGTGTAGTAAGGGGTGGTTTGAGAAAGAACGCGGGGACGACTTTGAAGAGTACATCACGATTCCTAATTACAGCAGTCGCCTGCTGGAACTATTTCATCAACTCAGGGATGATAGTCCGGCTCGTGGATATTCCTATGTGTTCGGAACTTTCTCAGTCTTAAAGACCGCCGACGACAGCAACAATGCTTACGATAAAATGACGGCTCTCTATAGTGCCTACGATAACACAACGGCGCTGATTAGCTTGTTGCAAATGGTCTATCATAATGTGAAGCATTATTTTCAGACGCAGATCGATATGCAGGATGTCAACCAAGTGCTGGCTGCACACTTTAACGACTTCGGACAAAAGGTTGTGGAGGCATATATCCGTCCGCTGAAAATCAAAGATTCAGTGCCGAAGTATCGTGTGCCCATTCAGTCTGTGCTTAGGCGCTGGGAAGAGGATGATACCTTGCTGATGGCGATGGCAAATGAAGCATTGCGTGATAAGCGGGGCAAGACATTGGAAGACTGCCGTGCCGATCTGCTGAGGAAAATTTTCTGGATCGAAGAACGCTATGACAATTTAGAGAAGGACTATCTTGAGGAAATTGATACGCAGGTCCGGCGCTATACCAGGGCAGCAACACAGAAAATCGAGAACCTGACGAACCGAGATCAAAGCGTGCGCGGCAATTTGAATGTTTTGCTGACGGCACTGTCCAGAAACCGCAGGGCGTCTGAGCTGGTGGACCAGATACAACCGGCATTTCAATTGTATGAGCAGTCTTTTTTGTCAGAAAAAAGTCTGTGGTACCGTAAGCGCCCCGAAAAACGGACAAAAACCGCGTCGGTGCTGATACAAGATGATCAGGCACTGAATACGGAAGAACAGGTCAGAGCGGCACAGTTACTGCAATCGAAATATGGCCGGGCAGCAGTAAATGCTTACGTGCAGGGATGGCTGGGAGACGCTGACATTCGTTGCTCGGAGGAGCTCTCGCTTGAAGAAGACAAGGATTATATCATGAGTTTGCTGGCAATCCTTGGAAGCAAGGATGCATCTGCCGGTTATGTGGTCCAGGAATTCGATGGCATTTTTTGCAAAAATGGCTATTCGATCCCGCAAATGCAGATCTGGAGAAAGGAGAAGAAGCCGTGAATTTTGATTTTGTTACCAATGCAACGGCAAAAGAACTGGAACAATTCAAATCTGTCTGCAATCAGCTGCTCAGCCGCACATACATTGTGCGAACCATCTACCAGCCGGGAAAAGGCAGGGTGGATAACCCGGACTATCTTTTTCTATTACGGCACTATGAGGCTGTACAGGAGTACCTGAGCCTGCTGGACTGGGATTTGCGCAGGGATGAACTGAACGGATACTTTTATGTGTTGAACACAGACGAGGCTAACCGTTGCAACCTCAATAAAAAAGAAACGGCGATTTTGCTGGCATTACGGCTGATCTACGAAGAAAACATGGAGCGTTTGGGTTTGGAGCAGGATGCCGTGTGTACTGTGCGGGATGTGCTGGAAAAAGTGGTGACCGACTATCCGGTTTTTCCGGCTAAGCCGAATATGGAAGAGGTCAAACGCGCGTTTACGGTACTGGAAAATCATTCTGTGATTCAAAGACTGGAAGGAAAATTCAACCAGGGCAGCTGCAGGATCGCAGTACTGCCCACCATTCTCTCTGCGGTCTCCAGCGAAAAGCTGAACTTGGTGGTGTCTGTTTTGAAAAAGGAGGAAACAGATGAAGAAGCTGAAGAAGATCCTGCTGATCAACTGGCTCTATTTCAGTAAGGAACTGATTGAAGTGGGCGACATCAATTTTCTGACAGGCAAGAACGGCGCCGGAAAGTCAACGGTCATCGATGCACTGCAGATCGTACTGCTGGGCGAGACCAACGCCCGCAACTTTAATCAGGCGGCCAACGAAAAATCGCAGCGCACACTGGAAGGCTATCTGCGCGCCGACATGGATGATAACAGCCCGTATTCCCGCCGTGGTAAGGACTTTTCTACCTATATTGTCTGCGAATTTCAGGATGAGATGGAGGGCAGCAGCTTTGTGACGGGTGTTACCTTTGACTGCCGCAGCGATGGAAGTTACCGTGATACATTCTTTATTTACACGGGGACACTGCCGGAAAATTGCTTTATTGAGCAGGGCGAGGCAATGGAGACTTCTGCACTTCGCCGTTTTTTGAAGCAGAACTATGCACGGGCAGAATTTTACGATACTCAAAAAGAGTATCGCCACAACATGCTTGCAAAGTGGAACGTCCACAACGAGCAGGTCTTACGGATGATGAAGAAGGCTGTTTCGTTCCGGCCAATTGTGGATATCCAAAAATTTATTACGGAGAACATCTGCGATATTCCGGATAAACCCAATATTGAACTGATGCAGCAAAACATCCGGGATTATAAACGGCACGAATTGCTGGCGCAGCGTCAGCAGGAAAAGCTGGATGCGCTGCAGCAAATCAGCAGGCTGTATCAGGAGATGAACCAAGCCATAGACCGCTGCCAGATCCAGAAGTTTCTGGTACGGTGGGCCGAAAAAGAAGCTGCGCAGACAGAGATCGACCAGAGGGAATTGGAACGAACTGAATGCAAGGAGAACCTTGCAAATGTGAATGAGCAACTGGAGGAGCTTGAGCGGCAGATCGAACAGAAAGAAACGCGCCGCAGTGAGCTGGAGCTGGCCTGTAGGCAGAGCAACGTTTTCCAGGAGGAAGAGCGTCTGCTCAACACGGAAAAGGCTCTGAGAGATGAGCAGAAAAAGCTGGAACAGGGTCTGCAAAATCTTGAAGTGGAGATTAAGCGGGAAGCACGGCATTTGCAGAGATTCTGTGGGGAGATACAAGAACTGGAACCGGAAGAACTTCTCATACCGGTGCAGGAAGCGGCGAACACTGTGCAGAAAGCATATGCTGTATTTACTGGGGACGAGAAGGGATTGTTTGCCCGGCCTGTGGAGTTGTTTGAAACGGGGCAGCAGGCAGCGGCCGAATTGTCGGATGCTGTCCGCAGTGCGGCTCATAAAACAGAGGATCGTATTGTAGAGCTGAAGAAGCAAGCCGACCAGAAAAGTGCGGTGCTTGCAAATCTGCGCAGGAACATCAAAGATTATCCCCATGGGCTTCTGCTGTTCAAAGACCGGCTGGAAAAGGATCTGGCGGATAAAACGGGGCATGCGGTTCCCGTTTATATTCTGGCTGATGTGCTGGAAATGGCAGATGAGCGCTGGCGTGGAGCGGTAGAAGGCTACCTAAATAACCAGAAATATTATCTGCTGGTGGAACCGGGACGTTATCAGGATGCACTTAACATTTACGACCGGCTGAAGCAGGAAGCAGAGTGCCGTGCGGTTGGTCTGGTAGATATCGGAAAACTGCGGGAAAAAGAAACACTTCGACCGCTGCCCGGCAGTCTGGCAGAAAAGGTGGAGACAGAAAACAAGCTGGCACGCAGCTATGTGGACTATCTTCTGGGTCGGGTGATATGCTGCGACACGGCAGAACAGTTGCGCTGCTATAAGACGGCAATTACGGCAGAGGGAATGCTGTATCAGGGCTATGTGGCCCGCGCACTTCGGAAGGGCTGGATGGAAGACGCCTTCATCGGGCGGCGTGCGGTGCAGCTCCGCATCGACCATCTGGAAAAGGAACTGGCCTGTCTGCAGGAAGAGCTGCGGCATTGGCAGCCGCTCCAGAAGCAGCTGACCGGCCTGAAGGAGCCGCTTTTTACCCAAAGATTCGTCCGAATCGATGTGGCACAAAAGCAGGAGGACTACCAGCGCGTCCAGACGATCATCAAGGAAATCGCAGAAGTCAAAAATCAGCTTTCCCAGTTGAATCTGTTCTGGTTGGATGAGCAGCGACGCATCATTGAACAGTTGAAAGAAGAAATCCTTGCATTCAATAAGGAAAAAGATGCGAAAAATGTGCAAAAAGGGAAGTTGGAAGACCGCATCCATCAGCTGGAATATGAGATCTTGCCGGAAAAATACCAACGGTATGAGGCCATCGAAGATGTTTTGAGCGAGGAGTTCACGAAGGAATACCGAGAAACCATCGGCGTTCCCCGCTATCGGCAGGAGCTTGTCCGCTTGAAAAAGGCAGATGTCATCCGCAAGAACTTCGGCGACAGTTTGGCGCAGAGCACAAAGGCGATGGACGGGGCTCAGAAGAAACTGCTTGCAGCACGCAGAGAATATGCAGAACGGTTCAAACCCTGTGCATTCCAGATCGAGGTGATGGATAACACCGAATACGAGGAAGAACGGCGTACTCTGCAGGAAAGCGAGCTGCCCCGATACAAAGAAAAGATCCGGGCGGCACGGGAAAGCGCAATGGAGCAATTCCAGAACGATTTCCTTGCCAAACTGAAATCCAGCATCGACCAGGTGCAAGACCAGGTGCACAATCTGAACAAGGCCCTGCGCCAGGCACAATTTGGCACAGACAAGTACCAATTCCGCGTAGGGCCAAACCCGGATTATCTGGATTACTATAACATGATCACGGCAGATGAACTGATGGAAGGCGAATCCGGTCTATTCGCACTGCCCTTTCAGCAAAAATACGGCCCATTGATCGAAAAACTGTTCAGCCAGATCACAATGGCAGACGATACGCAGCTCAATGTCCGCAAACAGAGCGAACTGCAGGAGAATATCGTCCGCTATACAGACTTCCGGACGTATCTGAAGTTTGATTTGGAAACGACCGATCAGAACGGTTCCAAGCAGCTGCTTTCTCAAACACTGAATATGAAGTCCGGTGGCGAAACACAAACGCCATTCTATATTGCGGTGCTGGCCTCGTTTGCCCAGCTGTACCGCGTCAACGATGCTACCCGTTTTGGTAATACGGTGCGTCTGGTGGTGTTCGATGAAGCTTTCAATAAAATGGATAGTGACCGGATCACGGAGAGTGTACTCCTTCTCCGAAAGATGGGGCTGCAGGCGATCATCTGTACGCCGCCGGATAAGGTCTCGGACATTATGCCCATTGCAGACCGCACATTATTAGTGGACAAATCCGGATACCGGATGCATATCATTCCATTTGGAAAGGAGATGCAGAATGAAGGAAGCACAGGTGATCCTGAATCGTCTGCTGGATAAGTTTGAAAACAGTAAGCATCTTTCTGAACCCAACACATCCAGACGTCGGGTAATGCTGCGCATTGATAAAAGGGAGTTGCCGGAGTATCAATACGAAGATGCGGTGGTTCGGGATGCTTACAATATTGCAGCGCGGGAGCTGGAGCAGCAGGCTTTGGTGCGTCTGGAATGGGCGAGAAAGCAGAGCGTTCTCTCCTGCATTGTGCTGGATCTGGAACGGGTCGCACAGTGCTATGAATGCGCCGACAGAGTGCATCCGCGAAAAAAGGCAGAAGAGGTTGCAAACATCATCATGCAGAAGCTGGCAGACAATCCCGTTCCATGGATCGCGGCATGGAGGGATGCTGTATGTGCTCAGGTGCGGAACAGCATGAAAGTGCCGACGTATTGCAGGGGAAACGACGGTCTGCTGCAGGAGCTTTTGCTCACGTTTCAACGATATGCGGAGCTGTCCGGCAGTGTGACGATGCGTGCATTCAGCAGCCAGTGTTTTCACGATACCAAGTATTTTGAGCGAAATGTACGGGAGCTGTTTCTTACCATTGCACGAAAGTACAATACCCAACTGGCGGCGGCCTGTACAGAAGCGGAACTTGGTGCGCGGGATCAGCTTGCATTTCTGGGAATCTATGCCCGCCCGGAGCTTTACGAACTCTCGGGCGATTGCGCAATCTGCTTGAAGAAGGGAGAACTACGGCTCAGCGCAGCAGAACCTTATGGATTGGCTTTGCCCAGTACACTTGTGTCAGAGATTGTGGACATTGAACTGAAAAACATCTGCTGCATTACCTTTATCGAAAATAAAACGAACTATGATGAATATTTGCTGGCGGAAAAACAGCCGGAAGAACTTGTTGTTTATCACGGCGGCTTTCTGAGCCCGCGGAAGAAAAAACTTTTTGAAAAACTGGCTGCTGCGGCAGGGGAAACCATGCAAATTCGATTCTGGGCAGATATTGATCTGGGCGGTTTTTGTATGTTTGAAAACCTGCAAACGGTGTTTCCACAGTTTGAACCCATGCGTATGGAAGGGCGCTTTGTGGAACAGTACCACAAAAATGGCCTGAAGCGGCCGGAGCAGTATCTGAAGAAGCTGAAGGAAGAGCGGAATGCGGGAAGACATACGCTGTTTGTTGATGCAATTGATAAGATTTTGCAATATGGGGTCACAATCGAACAAGAAACATTTCTGGAGTAGAATTCGTGCGAAGATAAAAACGCTTGTTGCCCCATAAAAACGTACTATTATTCTTTCCAACGCTCTGCAATTTTGACATCCGCTCAGGCTGCAATTAAGTCTCCCCGGAAATAAAATCTGGTAGGACAAAGAAGATAAAAGCTCTTGGCTTCTGTAATGGAGGCCAAGAGCTTTTTGCATCTTGTTTTGTAAGCTGAAAGAGGGTACAATGATAGCAGAAGTACACACATCAACGAGGTGATACTATGCTGAACATTTTTTACGGTGATATGAAGGAAGCGGTGTACAATACGGCTTCTTATTTCAAATATGATTACGAGGAGGGCTGGATCGTTGACCCGATGGTCAAGGAAATGATTCAGGATGTGGATAAGTCTACCGTTATCGACAGTGGTATCATTGACAGCCCGGTCTTGGGCAAAATTCCGCCGATTGGTTTGTCTGGTGGCGTAAAGACCCTGATTTTGGTAAAGTTTGAGCCGGAGAAAGTGTTCAACGCATCGACTTGTGGTGACAACTGTGCAAAGTGGCTGCTCAAAATTGCAGAGCAGGAGAATCGCACAGTGAATTTGCGTCACCTGATGGATTTTGGCAAAAAGCCGTTTACAATAAAAGTGCTGAATACGAATCAAATCGTTCACAGTATGGAAGAGCTGATTTTGGCCGCAGGTGAGTTTGTGTAAAGGGGCTGACAGAAATGAAAGGCATTCATAAAGTGGTCGTTGGCACAAAGTACCTGAAATATGAGTTTGAACTGCGGCGCAACTTAACCATCATTCGCGGGGATAGCGCAACGGGTAAAACGACCCTCGTGGATATGATTCGTACGCATATGAACGATGGAGAAAATGGGCCGGTTACGCTAAATTGTGATAAAGACTGCTACGTGGTAGAAGGAAATCTTTGGAAGGGACAACTTGACAATATTCAGGACAGCATTGTTTTTATCGACGAAGGAAACGAGTTTGTCAAGACCAAAGATTTTGCGCGTGCGATTCAGCAGACGGATAACTATTATGTTATCGTGACCAGAGAGGGTTTGCCTGCCTTGCCATACAGTGTGGAAGAAGTGTATGGAATCCGAACCTCTGGAAAGTATGGGTCGCTGAAACAGAGCTACCACTCGTTCTATCGAATTTACCCGGATAGTACGACTGAAAATATTAAACCGGAGAAGATCTTGACAGAGGACAACAATTCGGGGTATCAATTCTTTGATGCAATCTGTAAAGAACATCAAATGCAGTGTGATACTGCAAATGGAAAGTCCAATGTGTTTTCCTATTTGAAGGCTCATAGGAATGAAAAAATTCTGGTGATTGCAGATGGCGCTGCCTTTGGCCCGGAAATGGATAGGGTGTTGCAGTTGGTGCTGACAAGAGAGAATCTGGCACTCTATTTGCCAGAATCTTTTGAATGGTTAGTACTTTCTTCTGGGATCCTGAAAGATACGGAGGTTGCACAGATTTTGCAGACACCGTCTGGCTACATCGACAGCAAGGAATATTTTAGCTGGGAGCGCTACTTTACGGCACTTTTGATAGAGAAATCGGCTGGGACATATCTGAATTATACTAAGAAAACGCTAAACAAGGCCTATTTGAGTGATAGCACGAAGAATGCGATTCTGGGTCAGATGATGAAAGGGAAACCGGAGTAAATTGGAAGATGCACATGAAAAAGGTGCGAGGCAAAATATGAAACTTATAACGAAAGAAGTTTCAAATCCTGAGAAAAAATTCTGGATTTGGGATGAAAAAATCACAAATAAACAAGATGGGCGAATTTACCCTCATAATACAACGAACGTAGGATCCGGGAAAAGCGTTGCGGTATACCAACTAAGCGAGAGTGGCAAGGAAGAACAGATTGCACAACTAGAAATTCCAGATTATAAAAAATTGGAGGAGTATTATTGGCAAGAAAAAGAGATATGTTTGGATTATACGTATATAGATGAATTTGAGTGGCTTGGAGATAAAGCACCTTATGAAGTAGAAGGAAATCCTTATAGAGAATATGAAAAAATAACAGCTAGGGCAGCGATTTTTTATTCTGAAGAGCCAAAACTGATTCATCTTATGCAGTTAAAGATTCAAAGTGAAGATTTGGATTTTTCATATGCAGGATTTTATAATCTAAATCTTGATATAGGCGATATTACCCTTGTAAATGGAAATGTTGAATTTAGCGATGCTCATATTATAGAAACGGAGATTTCATTAGGAGGAATTGAGTGTGGCGGAAGTAGATATTTTACACCAGAAGTATCATTTCGTTACATAAAAGCCCGCAAATCGAAAATTTTAACGATGCTAATGACGCAATCTTTAAGTTTGGATTTTTTATGTGCCAAAACAGAAGAAACAGAGGTTTGCTTGGATCCGCTGCCGAAGACTTTTGAAAATTTGTGTTTTGTGAAATCAAATATTTCTCAAGTAAAGTTGTCTAATGCGTCAATAAAAGAATTAGACATTAGAGAAGCAAGATTTGATTGCTTGGAATTGCTGCGTTGTGAAATTTTGGGTAAAAGTAATCTTAGTGGAAGCATAAAAAGATTTCTATTTAATGATTGCATAAATACAAATATTTTAAGGATTGCATTAGAAGATACAGAAGAAGTATCATTTGAGGATGCAATCAATAGTGGGAGAATTTATTTTAAAGACTTCCCTAAACTAGTTGAAAAGATTACCGAAAAAAAGAATGAACAACTCTTGATGCTAAAGGAAAATTTTAGACAGCTCGGGGAATATGATAATGAAGATATTTGTCATCTTCATTATCAAAAAGCGAAAACGAAAGAAGAAAAAAGATATTATATAAGAGGATTACGCAGGCTGCTGGATTGGATTAGCGGATATGGAACCAAACCGTGCCGAACATTTTTAACTATAATTCTTCTGATTTTAATATTCGGAACGGCATATTATGTAATACCATGTTTACAATATCAAGGAGTAAGTGGATGGCTAGAGTGCATTTATGCAAGTGCCATTACTTTTTTTGCAGTAGGCTATGGCGATCTTTTTCCTGCTACACTTGCAACGAAGATGGTTTCATTGGTAGAGGCGTTCTCTGGAGTGACAATGACAAGCTATTTCTTGGTGCTTCTTTCGAGAAAGGTCATTCGATAATGATTAATGTCATGGTGGAGTAAAATGAACGCTCTGTAATTTTGGCACCCGCCCAGGCTGCCATCAAGAACCCCCGCAAGTAATTGCGTGAGCGCTTGAAAAAGCACAAATAAAACAAACGAACCGCCCCGGTTTCCGTAACAGGAAGCCGGGGCGGTTTTTGTGTTGCAACGTACAGGAAAAGCAGAAAATATCTTTTACAGAAAGGACAAGCAAACTGTCCAACAGGATCGTTATAATAGACAGACAAAAGGGCATAAACGCCATCAAAGGAGAGTGCGCAATGAAAAAAATATGGATGTTTCTGCTGGGCGCGGCATTTGCCGCCGAACTGTTTCTGCTTGTCTGCATGGCAAGCAGAAGTGCATCACCGCGTCAGGTAATGTACACTTTTAAGGATGATGTATGGGATGTGATCTACCGGCTGAACCGCAGATGGAATTTGTGAGAAAAGCACTTGGCTTTTTGGAGGATGGACAGACAAGCTGTCCATCTTTTTTTGTATACTAGGATTGTGCAAAAGAGACAAAAATTTTGTGGCTGTTTCACAAAACAACAAAATTTCACACAAAGAATTGCGGCTGTTGTTGCACTGTGTTACAATGAACAGAGAAGGAGAATGAACTGTGCGTAATAGTAGATTAGACCGTATACTCTATATTCAGCAGATTCTGGTACAGGGCGGTGTGCTGAACAAACAGCAAACGGCAGACCACTTTGGCGTCAGCGAAAAAACCATCCAGCGCGATCTTGATACCCTGCGCAGCTATTTTGCAGACAGCGAGCCGCGCCGGGAGATTTTATACAACTCCGCAAAGGGCGGCTATTTGCTGGATGACACGCTTTCCCGCTTCCTCACCAGCAGCGAGATTCTGGCGGTATGCAAGATTTTGCTGGAAAGCCGCTCCATGGTCAAGGAGGAAATGTTCCCCATTCTGGACAAGCTGGTGCAGGTGTGCACCCCGCTGGATCGGTTGAATCAGGTGAAAGACCTCATCAGCAACGAACGCTTCCATTATTTATGGAAGTGTGCTTTGCGCAGAAGATGCGCTGAGCGATGCTGAAATGTTCGATCAGAATGTGATCGTAGATTTGAGCCGTGTGGGCTCTATGGAAACGAAATCGCTGCTGATGGGCATCTTGGTGATGAAGTTACAGGAATACCGGATGTGCAGCAGCGGGATGAACAGCAGGCTTCGCCATGTCACAGTGCTGGAAGAAGCGCACAACCTGCTGCGCAAGACCTCGGCAGAGCAATCACAGGAAGGTGCAAATTTGCAGGGCAAGTCGGTGGAAATGCTGGCAAATGCCATTGCGGAAATGCGTACTTATGGTGAGGGGTTTATCATTGCAGACCAGGCACCCGGACTGCTGGATATGTCGGTCATCCGCAACACGAACACAAAAATTATTCTGCGCCTGCCGGACGAAGAGGATCGCAAGCTGGTAGGTAAGTCTGCCGCTCTGAAGGAGGCACAGATCGACGAATTGTCCAAGCTGCCGCTGGGTGTGGCTGCCGTTTACCAGAACGAGTGGCCGGAGGCGGTGCTCTGCAAGATTGAGGCGTATCCCATGCCGGAAAATGCTGTTTACCACAAGCCCTCAAAAATGCCGCATGAAATCAACGCAGAGTTTGTATTCGGACAACTGGCAGTGGGCAAAGAGCTAGAACCGCTGAGCAGTTCGGAGATGGAGCAGCTGAAGCTCTGGCTGAAACGCCATGAGATGATGTTGAAGCCGGAGGACGGCCGCTACCTGGAACGGGTCTTTGCAGGCGGCGAACTGGATGTGGCTAAGACTCGGAAAGCTGTGTTCGATTTCTTTGGTGGGATCGGTACAGTCGTTGATTACTGTGCCGCAGCTAAAAAGTCGCTCACACCCCGTAAAGAATTTCTGGAACAGCTGCAGGGACAGTACGGCCTGAAAGCTGCTGCTGCAGACTGGGTGCTAAATAGCGTGATAAGCATGGGCATGAGCCTGAACCCGGATGCAAAGGCTGTAGATAATCTAAGGACGAATTTTGAACAGCAGGGAGGTCGTGTGCTGTGAGGCGAGAAATCTCAGAAGCGAAACCGATGGAAGCAAAAACGCACATTGGGTTGGATGATGTCGTCAAACGGTCATTTGAGCGTCTACAGAAAGGCGTGATAGAAAAGGCAGAAGAAAAACTGGATGCTGCTACGGAAAAGTCATTTGCAGAGCTAGAAAAAGAGCTGGAATACAAAAATAACGATGATGGAATGCCGTACCGTATGGAGCAGGATCTTTTGTCGGATGCAGAGTATAAAAGAAACGGATATGAGTACACTACCGATCACCTTGGAAGGCTGTTTACAGCCGAAGGAGCCCTGCATCTGAAAGAGCATGATGGTCGTCTGCAAATTAAAGACAGCATCCATGACATTGGAAAAGGATATGAAAAAAGTACCGATGATCGAGGTCATGCAATTGCAGATCGCTTTGATGGGGCAAACGATTTGGAAAATCTCATTCCGCAGGATTCTGGACTAAATCGGAACGAATTCAAAAATTTTGAGAATAAACTGGCACAGGAAGTGGAAGCTGGGAAAAAAGTCAATCTGAAATTGGAAATGCATTATCCGGGAGACTCCTTCCGCCCGGATGCCATTACTGCTGTGACAACGATTGACGGAAAGCAGGAAGTTAAAGTATTTCTGAACGATTAGTATTTATAAGTCCACTGCACTTTCAGGTTATTACAATCCCGGTCGATTGCACATACAATACAAGTATCACTTCACAAAACGGAGGGTACTTGTACTATGGTGGACTACGCCGACATCGGAAAACGCATCCGTGCCTGCCGCCTTGCAAAGGGCATGACGCAGGAGCAGCTGGCCAATGAGGTCGGCGTGGTGGTCACGCACATCAGCCATATCGAAACAGGCAACTCCGTGCCCAGCCTGAAAACGCTGATCGACATCATCAACGCACTGGACTGCTCCGCAGACGAGCTGCTGTGCATCGAGATCAAAAAAGCAAAGCCGGTGTTCGACAGCTGGATGACCGAACAGCTTGCAGATTGCTCTGCCGATGAAGCAAAAATCATCAAAGAAACGGTGGTCAGCCTGAAAAAATCGCTCCGGAAAGTGTGCGGAAAGTCCTCTAAATACAGATATGACTAAAATTTCAAAAACTAAATGTCAGTTGGTAGGCATTGAGTGTCTGAAAGAACACCAATAAACAGAATGAACCGCCCCGGTTTCCGCAATGGAAGCCGGGGCGGTTTTTTATACAAAAAAGAAATCGTTTTTTTGTAGCTTTGATGAATTGGCGCAGAGTCATTGACAGCAGAAGGGCAGAAGCGTATCTTTGGAACAGAAGGCGGAACAGGGCCATAAATAGCAGTTTTCTTTACCTTGCAAGGACACTTTCGTTTTGATGAGGCACGCCCCGGTGTGCCGCTTTTTTCATTTGCGGAGATAAAATGCAAAAAGTACGGATTATAGTACACATTATCTGCTATGCTCGGTACACGGAAAGCACACACCGGAAAAGGAGCAAAAATGCGCTGGACGTTGAATAAAACAAGGCTTTTGGCCGGTAAAACGGACCCGGAGAATACCAGCCTGTGGCTGCCGCTCTGGATGCACCTGTGGGATACGGCGGGCATCATGGAGCGGCTGGTCCGGCAGTGGCTCCCGGAAAGTGCAAAACGGGCCATGGGCTTTGAGCGCGAGGAAGCGTTGCTCGCGCATGCCCGGTTTCTGGGCGGGATCCATGATATAGGCAAGGCTACGGTAGCCTTTCAGGCAAATATCCTGTGCACCCTGCCGGAGGCACGGCAGCGGCTGGAAATGTTGACGCCGCTGGACTGTCCTGAACAGAACCGCCGGGAGTCGCCGCATGCCCGGGCGGGCGAGGCAATTCTGTTGTGGAATGATTGTCCCGGCGGGCTAGCCTCCATTGTGGGAGCGCATCACGGCAGGCCACAGAGCTGCGCGGCGGTCGATGACCAGTTGGAGTGCTGGGAGAGCAACTACTACCCCAAGGGACAGGAAAAGGTCTGGCAGGGCTTCTGGACAGAACTGCTCATGACTGTTTTGCAGGACTGCGGCTTTGATGATACGGCGGAACTGTACGACCTGGACCCGCAGGAGGAAGTGCTTCTGACCGGACTTCTGATCATGGCAGACTGGATCGCCAGCAATACGGAATACTTCCCCCTGATCCCGGTAGAGGAGCTGGGCAGCATGGAGGATTACCCGGCGCGGGTGGACAGGGCTTGGAAAAAGCTGGCCCTGCCCTTTCCGTGGGAGGCACAGCCGGGCATCGCAGACCCGCAGGAGTTTGCGGTGCGGTTCGGCTTTGCGCCCAATGCGGTGCAGAGGGCTGTTCTGGAGGCTGTGGATACCGCAGCGGAACCGGGCATCCTGATCTTGGAAGCACAGATGGGCGTGGGCAAAACCGAGGCGGCGCTGGCCGCTGCGGAGATCATGGCCAGCCGGTTCGGGCTGGGCGGTGTCTTTTTCGGGCTGCCCACACAGGCCACGGCAAACGGCATCTTTCCCCGGCTGCTTGGCTGGGCAGACACGCAGTCTGAGGAGACGCTGCCGCAGGCTATAAAGCTGGCGCACGGCATGGCGGAACTGAATGAGTGCTATCTGCGGCTGCAGGGGCGCGGGGTGCAGCTGGAGGAGGACGCGCAGGAAGAGCATCAGGTGCAGGTACACCAGTGGTTTCGGGGAAACAAGCAGGCACTGCTGGCAAACTTCGTGATTGGCACAGTGGATCAGCTGCTGCTGGCGGCACTTGCCCAGAAGCACGTTATGCTGCGGCATCTGGGGCTTGCGGGCAAGGTGGTCATTATTGATGAGTGCCATGCCTACGATACCTACATGAACTGCTATCTGGACCGCGCACTGGAATGGCTGGGCTGGTACAAGGTGCCGGTCATTCTGCTGTCGGCCACCCTGCCCGCCCGGCGGCGCACAGAGCTGGTCGAGGCCTACCAGCAGAAAAAGGCCGCCCCGGACGCTCCGTGGGAAACCAGCTGCGGCTATCCGCTGCTGACATGGACGGATGGCGCAGAGGTAAAGCAAACGGCCATCCCATCGGACGCACCCGGTCAAACGGTGCAGCTGACCACGCTCACAGAACCGGAGCTGCCCGCGCTGCTGCGCCGGAAGCTGGCAGAGGGCGGCTGTGCAGGGGTGATCGTAAACACGGTCAAAAAAGCGCAGAAGATCGCGCAGCTGCTGCGGGAAAGCCTGCCGGACAAAGAGGTGCAGCTGTTCCATGCGCAGTTCCTGATGCCGGACCGCGCAGCGCGGGAAAACCAGCTGATGGCACGCATCGGCAAGGAATCCACGCCGAAGGAACGGAATGACCTGATCGTGGTGGGCACGCAGGTGATGGAGCAGTCGCTGGACATTGATCTGGACGTTCTTGTCACAGAGCTTTGCCCCATGGATCTGCTGCTGCAGCGCATTGGACGGCTGCACCGCCACCACCGCAGCCGCCCCGCTCCGTTGCAGCAGGCCTGCTGCGCGGTGCTGGACACCGGGGAAGATGCCTTTGACGCGGGCAGCGAGGCGGTATATGGACAGTGGCTGCTCTGGCGCACCCGGAAGTTTCTGCCCCGGAGCATCCGGCTGCCGGAGGAGATCTCTCCGCTGGTGCAGCGGGTCTACGGCTGGGAGCGGGAAATTCCCGGCGGGGCGCAGGGCGAGGAAATGCGCTCCATATATGAGCGGACACAGGAGAAAAAGAAAGCACGCGCCGAGGCATACCTTGTGCCGCAGCCGGAAACGCACCGGCTGGCGCAGCTGAATACGCTGGACGACTGGATGCAGAACGAGGGCGCCCGCTCCGACCCGGCAGCCCGGGCGGCAGTGCGGGACGGCGACCCCTCGGTGGAGGTGCTGGTAATGCAGCGTCGGGCAGACGGCAGCATCCACTTTCTGCCGTGGCAGGAGGGCGGCAGTGCCGTAGCTGTCGACAGCCCGCCCCCGCCGGAAACGGCACTGAAGATCGCCCGGCAGAAGCTGCGGCTCCCGGCGGTGTTCGGCAAGGCGTGGAAGGTGGACGGGGTCATCCGGGAGTTGGAAGCGGACAACCGCAGCCGCCTTGCGGCGTGGCAGCTGTCGCCGCTGCTGCACGGAGAACTGATCCTGCTGCTGGACGAAAACCTGACTGCCCGGCTTGCGGGCATGGAACTTTGTTATGACCGTGAAAACGGCCTGTATTACCAAAAGGAGGAGACGGATGAAGGAAATTGAATTCAACCTGCTGACCGAACCGTGGATACGGGTGCGGCTGCGGGACAACACGGTGCGGGAGGTGTCCCTGACCGAGGCGCTGGTGTCGGCGCAGGATTATGCGGACCTTGCGGGCGAGATGCCCACCCAGAACGCCGCCGTGCTGCGGCTGCTGCTGGCGGTGCTGTTCACCGTGTTCTCCTTTATTCAGGCACAGGGCGACAATCTGTACGAGACCCTGATGCTGAACCTGACACTGCTGCGCGACGGCCGGGAATGCTGGGGCGAAAGCAAGCCCTGTTGGGAACTGGAAGCACCAAAGAGCGCGGAACGGACAGAAATTTGCTGCCCGGATAACCCGGCACAGCTGCTCACCCTGCAATCCAGAAGGCTGTTGCTGCACAGGACAGGGGAGAATGTGGAGGGGTTCTGTCTGCTGGGAGGAGATTTCTTCCCTTTGGACTTCTTACAGCCGGTGTTCAGCTTCCAGCGGTAGGAGTAATCGGCAATGAGGTGATCACTTCAACGAACTGGTCAATCAATTCGGGAGCAAGACGGGTTCCGTGTACATCGAACTTCTGAAAAAGAGTATATCTCAACAGCCCTGTATTTGATTTCGATACCAAATACAGGGCTGTTTCTTTGATTTTAATACTATATTTTGTACTTTCTTCGAATATCTTGACACCGTACCTTGTGGCTTGTCGCTTATTTGTCGCTTAAATCTGCAATAAGACACTGAAAAATAGCAGAAGAAATTAGAAGATTGCCTGTTGAAAAACGGCGGGTGTATGCTATACTATTATTTGTATTATTGTACCTGAAAGGTAAGGTCAGGCTATGGACAAGTACATTTTGGAACGGGATGGACAGTTAGACTTTTATAAGGTCTTTTTGCCCCGTGTCAATCCCGCTTTAGATATTGATGAAATACTTGCAGACAATAACGATGGGGTTATCAACGGAAACTTGCTTGAATTCAAGTTGCACGTTACCGATTTGAACGCCGTTCTTTTCCAATGTATTAAATACCTGTCTGCCTTGCGCGTCAAAGGCAAGCCCGTTCCGGCGAATATTTTGATTATCGATGTAAACGCCGCCACGCTTTGGCTGTACCGCTCCGCGCCGTATTTGTCGGATATTGAAAAGCTGTATTTCGGCGGTGCATCAAAGGACAATATTGGATTTATCGGTTGCAACGCTGAAACAGTGTTGCACTTTGATAAACCGCTTGACGTGGAAAGCATTGTTACCCTGCTCAAAGAATGCAACTATACAAAGATACACATTGATGAAAATTGCATTGTTGGGTGGGCTATGTCCTTTTACAAAGCAGTACCAATGGCGCGGAAAGAAGATTTCCTTGGTGATGATACAGGCAAGCACAAAACAATCGGGGAAATTAGAAAACCCGTTCATTTTGAACGGTACATTTACCCTTATACCGGGCAAACAAATGTCAAATTTAATTATTTGATGGATAAGCTAAATGACACGCTTCAGAAAAAGAACTTGGGGGCATTTTACACGCACAAGCTGTATGCCGAAAAGTCCCTTGAATTGGTGCGGGCTGCAATCGCCCGTGTTCCCACCGGAAATGACTATATCATTCTTGACAGGTGCGCCGGAACAGGAAACCTTGAAGCAGGTTTGACAGACGAGGAACTTTCACATTGTGTTGTTTCAACAGTAGAATATTATGAGTACAAGGTACTTCAAGAATTGTTAGGGGCAAAGGTTCGGCACATTATCCCGCCTATTGAAATGACAGACACATTTAACGCCGGGCTAGTTTCGGGCGCAGACGCTTTAAGCAAAGAATATATAGAAAATCCGGTCATAAAGCAATACATTGCCAACCCACAATGCACGATTATATTGTTTGAAAATCCACCGTATGCAGAAACAACTTCTGCCGAACACCAACGACAGCGACAAAGCAAAAAATCATCTACTTGGAAACAAAGCTATGTAGTAACTGAAATGAAAAAAGAAGTCAAAGGAACAGCGTCCAACGATTTAGGAAACGTTTTCATTTGGTCTGGTTTTAAATATTATTTGCGGCAACCAACAGATAGCTATATAGTGTATTCTCCTGTCAAGTATTGGAAAGCGCAACATTTAATTGACAGGAAATTTGTCAAAGGATTTGCATACAATCGCCGCCATTTTCACACTAATATTGACGCTTGCATTATGTGCGCATATTGGCAAAATATAGCTGACAGCAGAAAGGAAATTGAAATAGCGGCTTATGATATAGACGATAACACAGGCACGTTGGTTTCGTGTGGACTGCTCCCTGTAAAACAGGTCTTTACAACATACAGCAAAATATACTATGACAAACGCCCTATACCAGATGAGCAGCGGACGGGTATTCTTGCAGGGTTAAATGGTCTTGAAAAGGTAGGCGGCAAACAACGAAACAAGCCCGCAACCGCACCCGATATAATGGGATATATGGTCGCACACAGTTCGGGATTTGATAATCCAGACTTGGATTCTAGCCTTTTGATAGCGGCTCGCTATGATGGAAACGGCTTTTTCCTGCGTAAAGATAACTATCTTGAAAAACTTCCTATGTTTTGCGCTTCACGCTATATTACATATAACAGAGCATGGACGGAACGTGCCCGCATTATGAAGTCGGCGGACGGCGCGGACAGATACAATGCGGACGTTGCAAGTGGTAAACTTGCGCAATTCCTCTTGAAATGCCTGCTTTTCACCTGTACAGAAATGCAGAATCATATGCGCACATTCACGGGGAGCGATGGGCGGTTTTATCGCGATGAACTTTGCCTTGACGGTACGAACGGAAAAACAATCGCCCTGCGCGATATAAAGGGGCTTATCCCCGGTGATAGGGAAAAGGCTATTTTGAATCAATGGGAAACGGTTCTGCAATGGGCAAAGAAAGCAGAAAACTATAGCCCTTCTTTGACATATGGTGTATATCAGATTTACGCTGAACTGGATACATCGCACGTTGACGAAACGACGGGCAATACAATTTGGGATAACGTGGAATTGCATACTGCTCTTGCGGGCTTGAAAACGCTTGTCAAAGACTATTACAATTCTGAAATCGTCCCAGTGCTTTTTGAATATGAGTTTATAAAATAACAAAAACGGCGGCAGGCTTTTGGAGTTTGCCGCCATTTCATTTGTTTTTTCGCTTGCAATACAGCTTCAAGTCTGCCTTGTAGCCCTCGAACGGGTCGATGTGGACAATATCGTACTGCACGCCCCGGAACAGTATCATGTGGCTTGTGGTAAGGTTAGCCCGGTAGCCGATTTGAAACAGCGCAAACAAAAAGCAGGCAGTGTCGTGGAAAGGAGGAGGAAAGCGACACTGCCTGCTGTATAGGAACCCCTGAACATTGCGGCTTGATCAGGAGGGATTTGGTAGTCTGTCCGCCGTTCTGGCTATTGCCTCGCATAGAAACGGGAGACAGTTTTTTATGGGCCTGCTGTGCACCGCTGCTGCGGCCGCACCCGCAGGGAAATATGCCTGCATGGGCTTTTGCGGGGAGAACCTTTGGGAGGCTATGGGGGATGTCCGTTCCGTTCTCCCTGAGTGCACCCTTATTATGCCAGACAATCGTGGCAATTCTTTGTGGTAAATTTGAACAGTTTGCAAATAAACGCCCTGCCTATAAAAAAGACTGCTGAAAAGTCCGCGCTTCTCAGCAGTCTGAATCTGAAATATTCCGCGTTACACTCCAAAGAACTCCTTGGCGATGTCGGCGCTGCGCTTGGCGTCCTTGGCGTACCAGTCCGCGCCGATCTTTTCGGCATATTCCGGGGTCAGCACGGCACCGCCCACCATGATCTTGCAGTCGAGCTTAGCGGCGTGCAGGGCGGCGATGGTCTCCTCCATGCTTTTCAGGGTGGTGGTCATCAGGGCGGAAAGGCCTACCAGATGCACGTCCTTTTCCCGCACGGTGTCCACCACCGTTTCCACCGGTACGTCCCGGCCAAGGTCCAGTACCTCAAAGCCGTAGTTTTCCAGAATGACCCGGACGATATTCTTGCCAATGTCGTGCACATCGCCCTTGACGGTGGCAAGGACGATGCGTCCCTTGCTGGCGCTGCCCTCGCCCTTTTGGGCAATGGCGGTCTTGATCTCCTCAAAGGCGCTCTGGGCGGCGCTGGCAGCCTGCAGCAGCTGCGGCAGGAACAGGGTGCCTTTTTCGTATTTGGCACCCACGATGTCCAAGGCGGGGATCAAGGCTTCGTCCACCACCTCCAGCGGCTGCTTTTCTGCCAGCAGGGCGCGGGTATGGGCGGCGGCGTCACCCTTCAAGCCCTTTTCCACCGCTTTCATCAGGGCAGCGTAGGGGCCGGTATGCTCTGCTTCGGCAGCACTGGCGGCAGGCACGGCTTTTGCAGCTTGTGCCAGCGCAGTGCTGGCGGGCACGCGGTCGGCAAAGCGCTCGATGTACTTTGTGCTCTGCTTGTCCCGGTTGGTCAGCACGTTGTAGGCGTACACCGCCGCCATCATCTCTTCGCTGGAGGGGTTCATGATGGCAAGGTCCAGCCCAGCGTACATGGCCATAGTCAAAAAGGTGGTGTTTAGGTAGGTGCGGCATGGCAGACCAAAGCTGATGTTGGACACGCCCAGCACGGTGCGCACTCCCAGCTCCTTTTTGCAGGCTTCCAGCGCTTGTACCGTGGCCAGCACATCCTCCTGCTGGGCGCTGGCGGTCAGGGTAAGGCAGTCAATGTAGATATCCTCCCGGGGAATGCCTGCTGCCAGCGCCGCCTCGGTGATGCGGCGGGCAATGGCCACGCGGTCTGCGGCTTTGGGCTGGATACCTTTTTCGTCGATGGCAAGTCCCACGATGGCGGCACCGTACTTCTTGCACAGCGGCAGGATGGCGGCGAGCTTTTCCGGCTCGCCGTTGGTGGAGTTGACGATGGGCTTGCCGTTGTACACCCGCAGACCCCGCGCCAGCGCCTCCACGTTGGAGGAGTCCAGTTGCAAAGGCAAACTGGTCACGCTTTGCAGAGCCTTGACCACCTGCTCCATCAGCACCGGCTCGTCCACGCCGGGTGCGCCCACGTTCACGTCCAGGATCTGCGCACCGGCCTCTGCCTGACTGACGGCCTGTTCCAGCACATAGTTCATGTCGCCTTCCCGCAATGCCTGCTGGAAGCGCTTTTTGCCGGTGGGGTTGATGCGCTCGCCCACCACCGTGATGCCGTCTACCGTAACGGTGTCCACCGGGGTGCACAGCACCGAGGGCATCCGGTGCGCGGGTCGCCCCGGGGTGCAGCCTGCAAAGGTGCCGTTGAGCAGCTTGATGAACTCCGGGGTGGTGCCGCAGCAGCCGCCGGCAGCAAACAGGTGCAGCTCCCGGTAGGGCTTCATCTGCAAGGCAAACAGCTGCGGGGTGATGTCGTAGCCGCTGCCGTCTGCACGGGGCAGACCGGCGTTGGGCTTGACGAACACCGGGAAGTTGCCGGGCACGGCCTCGGCCAGCCGCTTTGCCATGGGGAAGATCTCCTTGGGGCCCAGCGAGCAGTTGATGCCCACGGCGTCTGCCCCCAAGCCCCGGGCGGTGGCGGCAAAGCTTTCCACTGTGCAGCCGGTAAAGGTGCGCCCGCCCGCTTCAAAGCTCATGCTTGCCAGAATGGGCAGGCGGGTGTTTTCCTTGGCAGCCAGCAGGGCGGCCTTCAACTCGTACAGGTCGGTGTAGGTCTCAAAAAAGATCAGGTCTGCCCCGGCGGCTTCGCCTGCCTTGACGATGCGGGCATACTCAGCCACAGCATCCTCAAAGGCCAGCGTTCCGCTGGGCTCCAGCAGCTCGCCCAGCGGGCCTACGTCCAGCGCGGTCAGCGCACCGTAGGGCGCACAGGCACGCTTGCAGTTTTCAATGCCTGCGGTGATGACCTGCTCCAGCGTGTAAGCACTGCCTGCCAGCTTGTGGGCAGAAGCGCCGAAGGTGTTGGCGTTGACGATGCGGCTGCCCGCCGCAGCGTACTGCCCATGGATACCCTCGATGAGCGTCGGGTCGGTGATGTTCAGCTCTTCCGGGCGTGCGCCCAGCTTGAGCCCGGCAGCTTGCAGCATGGTGCCCATGCCGCCGTCCAGCAGGATGGTATTGCTCTGTCTGAAAAGTTCATTCACTTGCACAGGTCTTTCCCCTCTTTCTGTATTCGCAGCGGGTGCGCAGCACGCAATGGCCGCACCCGGCCAGTTGTCCTTTTACCGGGTGGTCGCTGACCCCCAGCAGGGCAGTCACGCTCTTGCGCGGGGTCATCAGGTTGGTGTCGGTGACGCACAGCCCGGCCTTGCGCGCGGTGTCCAGTGCCGCTGCCACCAGCGGCTGCACCGCGATGTCCCAATCGCCGTAGCCGGGCGAAAAGCGCCCGGTCAGATACTTTCCCTCTGTCGCCGCCCACTGGCGCAGCTGCGCCTCGGCGGCATCGGCGGCCTGCTCGGCCAGTGCGCTGCCCAAGGC
>ERZ894217.232-NODE-232-length-35263-cov-122.581487_pt1 | contig 35263 bp, 27 predicted proteins | sample MGYA00380291_ERZ894217 | MGnify/ENA primary metagenome ERZ894217 (study PRJEB32331, sample SAMN06328480) | human gut metagenome | biome: human gut microbiome; feature: stool | host: Homo sapiens | collected 2013-07-05 ...
AGTTCTATTAGTTATAGGAACATAAGCTTCAATTTGTTCATCATATTCCCAAGTTCTTCCATGACTATTAATCCGTTTTCCACCAACAGCAAATTTATCGCGTAGACCCCCCGTAGAGGATGGAGAATGAATTAATCCATTCTTAACATTACCACTAATACTTACAATTAATCCAACATTACCTTTCTTTCTAAGTTCTGGATATTTATTATAAACTTTAGCTTTAACATCATTTCTACCGTGAAGTCCAGCTAGTCTTAAAGCATCAATAGCATCTGCTTTTGTAGGAATAGGATAACTTCTATGTCCACCAGCAAAATCTTTTTTAGCTACACTAGGATAAGGTTTCTTCTTAGAACCATAATCTTTATCTCTACTTAATCCACCCATAGCTTTTTTATTTTCATTTATATTATTTTTATTTATATAATCAATAGTTCTAGGAAGATTACTACCATGTTTACCGATAGTTGTTCTATAAACTTCTTTAATACCTTGATTAATCCAAGTATTATCAATTTTATTAGCTAAATCATAAATCTTTTGTCTACCTAAATTAATAAAATTAGTAGCAGTTCTACCTATTCTAGAAGCTTTAGTTAAACCTTTAATAAATTTATAATTTCTATTACCAGCTATTGTAGGATAACCACCAATAATTATCGAACCACTTTCAGCGATTTGTCTTTTATATTCATCAGGTGCTTGATAAATTTTGCCACCTTCTTTATATTTAGTTCCATCATCATTAATTCTATTTCTATCTTTAAAATCTTCTTGAGCTTTAAATACTTTATTAGGATTAGCTCCACCCATAACTAATTGAGCAGGACTAGCACCATTAAGTATAGGCTGTGCAGAATAAACTTTAAGTTCATTTCCATTAGTTTCAACTACTTCACCACCTTCTACTTCAATACCAGTTTTATCACTAGGCCCAATATCAATACCACCTTGACTATGTTTTCTTCCATTCATATAAAAGAAATTATTACCAAGAGGTTGAGCAATGCCACCAGCAACTACATTTGGTACTTTACCACCAACAGCATATTGCTTTTGAGGAAGCTTTTTTCCATTACTTCTAGGAGTTTGAATAATATTAAATGGAAATGTTGGTCCAAGTTCATCATCACTAGGAAAAGATTCTTTATTAAAATCTTTAACATAATTAATAAGTCTACCGGCAGTATTATTCATTAATTTTTCTCTATTATCTTTAGATACTAAATTGTTTATACCATTATAGAGAAATTCATTACCAAGTCTTATTAAACCAGTAGATTTAACAACTTTATCATAAACTCCGCCAAGTGGAGGAATACCATTTTGAATAAATCTTCCATTACGAGTAACATTACCTCTAAATGTACTAGGTAAATTACTTATATGAATAATTTTATCTTTTCTAGGCATTTTATATAATATAATGAGAAATTATAATTTGATTGATTTTAAGGCTCTCTGCTGAACGATAGCCTATCAGTCGATTAATAGTTCATACCTATATATAATAATTCAACAGAGAGCAAAAGATTAGCGTTTATGACCGCCACAGCGATATACATTTAGCCTATCTCGATATACTGATTGAGGCATAACAGGTTGTTGAACAGTACCATTAGTAATCCATTCAGGACGTTCAAGACCAGTTTTAGGAGCACTATAACTAGCTTGGTCAGCTTGTTTAACTTGAATTGGTTGTTGTCCTTTACTGCCAAACATACCACCAATTAAACTTCCAGCAGCACCAATAGCAGCACCAATCCACGCTTTTCTACGTCCGCCACATTTATATTTATTAATAAAACTAGAACGTTGATACATAGTCATTGGATTAGTCATTTTATCAGAAGTAATATTAAGTTGCTGTTGACCAGATTGAAGTTGTTTACGCTGTTCCGCTTCTTGAGCAATACGTTTATTTTCATTAATTTGTTGATTAGCAGAAATACCTTGACCTATTGCAGTACCTAATTCACCAAGTCCTTGAACTCCTGTAATAGAACTAGCAAGACTACCTAAACCTGGAAGAGCATCAGCAAATTCAGTACCGAAACCAGCTTTACGTCGAACTCTACCACCACATTTAAGAGTAAGCTTATCATTATATTGACCAACATAATCTTGATTAGCATAAGCACTAGTTAAAGCTTGAGCATTTTGTAAAGCATCTTTATGGTCTTGTGCAGCTTGAGCTTCAGCTTGGGCTTTTTCTTGAGCTTTCTTTTGTTTATTGCCTTTAATTATACCACCAGCAATACTAGCAGCTGCACCAATAATAGCACCAATAAAAGCTTTTTGTCTTTGTCTATCTTTATACTGTATCATAATTTTCTAAATTGAGTTTGAGCACATTCAAGACTTTCAAATTCAATGCGCTTATTATCTGAATTATTAAATATAAAACGAACTACAAAATAATTACCATATACTCTACGAAGTTTATCACTTACTGTATTAGGATGTTCTTTAATCGCATTACGGAAATAATTAAAGTTATATTGAGTAAGTTCATACCAAGGTTTTTTATACTTATTAAACTCATTAAGTTTATCAATATTAATATCTATATCATTAGTATCATTATCTTCATTAAATATACGAAGTATATCTCCAGCATAAGGATGTTCTCTTAAATCAACAGGATTATTAATATTATCACTATAAATAGGAATATATATCTTATGTACTTTATATTTAATAAATTCAAGAAACTTAATAAGTTCATAAGATTCATTAACTATAATATCAATATAACTATTATGAACTAATATAGGCTCATCACCAACTTCTTGTTTAGATACTAAATATAGACTTCTACTATCATCACCCATGTGAGTATTAAATCTACCATAATTATATTCATGAGTAAATACATGAAGAGGGCAGTTAAGTCTATCATCGTTATGTTCAGTTTGAAAATAACATTTAGTTTTAGTAGACCAAGCATTATTAAAATAATAATCATGTAAACTAATAAAACTACCTATTTTATAATTAAAACTAATAACTTCATTATGTGATTCTATGATAGATTCTTTAGTATTAGGATTAATATTATCATAAGTATAATCAAATTTAATTAGAATACGATTATTAAATTTATCATGAGCAAATCTAACTTTATTAGGATGATATTTATCTAGCCATAATTTAATATCTTCATCCATTATTTTAAGTTGACCATCATCAAATTGATAAAGTTTATGAAAATCATCATTATAAAAAATATAACCAAATTCTCCAACTATATATGCTAAATCATCTTGCAGTCCACCATAACCTTTATCACTAGTAAAGACTTCTTTATAATTAACTTCAAAAGCATCTGGTTGATATAATTGAACATTTTCATCTCTAGTTTTAAGTGCAGCACTTATATCAAACATAAACATACTATGTTGAGTATGAACTAAAAGATAATATCCAATTCCAACTAAATTAGTTATACTTCCTTTATTTTCAGTAATATTTTTATAACCCTCAATAGGAAATATTCTCCAAGCATTAACTTCACTTTCATCTTGAATAACATTACTACGTCTTATAGTTTTATCAAAACGAGTAATATTAATAATATCATTACGATATTGAGTTAACAATTTAGGAACATATTGGTCAACATTTCCAATTGGGTCTTTAAATAAATCAACACTATTTTTAGGTTCTACAAATGTACCAAAAGCAACACTTTTCTTGTCAGTTTCTTCTTTAATACTAAAAACTATCTTACTAGGTTCATTATTAAAACGTTTACTTTCAAAGAACTTATCACTATATAAAGGAAACTGAATATAAACATTGAATGGAATATCAAACCAACATGGTTCATCACCACTATAATAATATTGACTATTAGTAGGAGTATATAATTTATAATTGCCTTCGTTCATTATAACTCCATTATCATTATAAATAAGAACACCATCATAAGTCATTCTACCATTATATCCATGTTCAATAGAATAAGTTCCACCATTATAGCAAACGTTATTAAGTTTTACAAGTTCTTTTTCTTTGCTAGTATAAATATTTTTAGTACAATTAAGAACTGTTGCAAGAAACATAGTTTCAGCATCAAGTAGTAATTCCTTATAATCATCCATTTCAAGAGCAGTTCCTTTTCCAGCTCTACTATCAGTAACACTATCAGCAACTACTAGTTTATAATTATTAATAGGTTTATATTTATTTCTACTAATAACACCTATAACTGGCATATTATAACTATAAGGATAAGTAGTATTAACTACCATATCAACTACATCATGTTTTTCTTTATAAGGTTCAAATTTACATTTACCATCAATACGAATAATATTAAAATCATATTTAATGCTATCATCAATATCAAATCGACCACTATATAGATAACATTTATCACTAGTAAAATTATTAGCTACAAAACCCGGTTTTGTACCCCAACTATCATTTTGCCAAGTAACATTACTAGCTATATTACAATAATCTTTTCTAGTTAATAATCCAGTATATCTAGTAATAGGTTCAACTTTTTCATAACTAATAAACCATCCAACATAACCTAATTCTTTAATTTGATTCCATAAAGTAGTATCAATATTAGCACGAATATAAAACTTATTAAAAGTATTATTCATATTATACACAAAATCTCTAGTATGTTCACCACCAACAACTTCAGAATCAAATATCAAATCAGGTATTCTAAATAGTTCATCGCCATTAATATTTTCATAATAACCAAATTTAGCTTCATTATCAACACCAATAGCACCTATTACTTGATTACTACAAGGAGTATAACTACCACTATTTATAACTTGATAAACATATAAATCATTATATTTATCTTTATCTTGATAATCAATAAAGTAATTAGATATAAGAGTATATAGTTCATCTTTATTAGTAGCTTCAAGTTCACCAGAGCTATTAAGTAATATATTAGTAGTAGGATTATTTATTGGTTCAGCAGTATAAACTACAATTTTATGATTAGCAATATATCTTTTAATATTAGAACTAATAGTAGATATTGGAATATTTCCACTAATAACTGCCCAATATGGAATATTACCATTACCTTGATTATTCCAATTAAAAGTAATTATAGTACAATGAGAACCATCATTAACAATATTATTTATATATTTATCTTTATTAGATAATTTATATCCTCTACTGGCATCGCCATATTTATCAACAAAATGAATAAAAAAGTTATATACTTCTCCGGGAATAAGAGTATCATTTTTCTTACGTTCATTAAAATCATAACTAGGCTCAATAATAGAATGAGTAATTCTCATTTTACAATTATCAATATCAAATATAGTATCACCAAATAATACTTGTCCACTAGTAAATACAGTATCTTCTGTAAATCCAGTTCCATTATAAACATAACAAGCTATTTTAACTGTACTAGGTAAAGTATAAACAGATTGATTATTTTCATATTTATAACTTGTAGGAATAATAAAACAATGACAAGCAAGATATTCTTTAAGATTATGACTACCTCTACTACCTACTTTTATTTTAACATTATAATTAATTTTTAAATATTCATGCGCTGCAATACCTTGTATAACTGTATCATTAAATAAAGTTCTAAAAGTACGAAAAGGATATTGATTATTATTGAATACTTTATTAATATCTTTAATTTGCCAATCAGCAGTACCAGTAATTTGAAGACTAGCCATTTTAAAATATGGACCTTTTTCACTAACTGCATTAACAGTAGTATAATCATTATAATAAGCATTAACAGCTTTATTACGAAGTTTAATAGTAATATCTTTAACAGCCTCTTCTAATGTTTTACCATTATTTAAAGTTCTATCATCGTTATCAGTTTTTTCATTATAATTAGCAATATATATTCTATTCTTATAATTAATGATATTACCAACATTATAATAATTATAATAGTCAGTAGTTAAATCAGCAACATTATATTCAACAAGAACATCTCTATTAAATTTAAAAATATTATTATTTAAATCATCTGTTCTAAACGCTTGAGTACTATCTTTTTTACATACAATAAAACCAAGTTGATAAAGACCAGAACGACCTCCACTAATATTTATTTCAAAAGTTTGATTACATATATCTTTAGAATCACTAAATGAATCGGTATTACCATAGCAATAACCATTTGATTCATCTTTCGGTTCATAAACATTAGTTTTTCTAAAACAAACTTTATTAATAACTTGTGGAATTATAACATCATTAAAAATAGGAAATCCAATACTATACCATTTAGTATAATTAGTTTTATCTATCTTATATCTAATAAATATAAAATAAAATCCTTTATAAGCTCCACCACTAACATAATTTAAACCACTAATAGTAGGTAAAGTTATTTGTGGAATAACAGACATTTCAGAATCAGGACGGTCAGAATCTAAATCAATATTAATAGTTTTAAGAGGAACATCAATAGAAGCATCACTTTCAGCAATAGCTACTATAAGATGATTTTTAACATTATAAGTATATGTTCCTTTAATCTTACCACCATTATATTTCCAATTACTATTTACTCTATAACAATTATCAGCTTGTTCATTATATCTATAAATATAAGAACTATTAGAATCAGTATTAACAATAAATAAAATAAGTTCAGTACTAGTAGGAATAACACCAACTACTTTAAAATTATTAATACCATCTTCATGAATAGCATTAGCAATTACTTTACAATCTTCAAGTCCTTCTTCATTAACAATCATCCTTCCATCATTACTTACTTTAACGTTCTTAGCAGCAACTAATGAATAAGGTACACAATCACCCGGATGTTTATTAAGACTAAGTTTCTTTTGTATATTCATAATTATTTAGGAAAAGTAAAGTTATAAAAGAACTCATTCCAACCACTATCATCATCACTTTGTTCATCTAATAAAACACTAGTCTTAATATCTTTCTTCATACTTTCCCATAGATAGAAAGGATTAGTTCCATATTGACTAGCAGAAAGATTAAACACAGGATGTTTATATCCTCTCATAAGCATACGAGCCATACAATAATAAGTAAGACCTTGAATTAATTTACCATTAGCAGGTATAACAGGAATCTCACAATGATAATTATCACTATATTGAGTTTCAATATCTTTATAAACAACTGTTATACAAGTATCATTAAAATTAAGTTCAATAGTATTACCTCCAATAAGAATATAATTATGATTTGACTTATCATATCCTCCACGGGGGGTCTGACAATGAGAATGAACTTCATGCTGACATCTTGGACATTCAGTATTATTATGAACTGTATAAACAACAGGATTACATCCTACTTTACCAGTATCAATAACTTCTCTAGTTCTAGAACCATTAGGACAACAATCATAAGGCATACCAAGATAGTCTTTATTAGTAGCACGCTCCGGACTTTCGTCCTCCGCTTGACCCCCCGTAGAGGATGGAGCAGATTCAGTATCACCACATCTATATTTACTAGTATCAGCTCTAGGTACTTCACAACCATTACTATCATATACTTTAAGACCGTCATCAATAAGACAACATTTACTTTTAGCTATCTTATTAATGACGGTTAGTTTCATTTTCTTATCAACTTTACGAAGAACTTTAAGTTCATTCATAGCATCAACACACCAAGCAGGAACTCTAGGAATCCAATCACTTCCATCAGGATTGAAATCATTATCGAGTTTAGCAATGATATGCTCTATTGTAATTGTTTTATTATTTGCCATAATTTATAGATTTATCAAGAATAACTCTACCATCAGCATCAAGCATAATACCAACTTCTTTATATATGTCAAGATAAACTTTAATAAAATCAGAATAACTGCCTTTAAATATCATTTCATGATTAACAACATAAACAGATTGTTTAGTAGTTCTACGAATTATATTATTAGCTTCAAGTTCTTTAATATATCTATGAAGATGAATAAATGAACAAATCTTCTTAGTTTCATCATTTTCTTTAAGTATAATTTTATTAGAATTAAACTTAATAGTTTTAGCAATATAACAAATCAGCTTAACAATAACTACACTTTTTGCGTTATTAGTAATATAATTTAGTAAGTCAGTACTTATTTGAGCATATCCTCTACGTTCATAAAAACTTTGAATAATTTTTATTCTAGCAGCTTCAGCTTCAACAATATTAATATCTTTAAGTTCTTTTTCAACAAAAAATGGACTAGGAATTACTTCTTCAAGAATAATTTCAGTTTCACGAACTTTACGAGTAACAACAGGACTTTTAAAATTAAATTCAGGCATACCTTTATTTGTTTAATGATTAGTAACTTTATCAATATAACGAAAATTCGACCTCCGGTGGCGATATTTTAGTTAAAATAAGTGTTAAACACGCCATGGGTGGCGTAACTTTTTTTTATTTTTTCTTCTAACTTATTGAGTATCAGCGATTAATAAATGTTAACCCTATCTTATATATATACATACAATAGCAATATTAATAAGTTCAGCATTAAAAAGATTAGCAAAATCATTAGTGGATACTCCCCGTGGAGGATGGATAGGATTAGAATTAACTAGAATTAGTTCAATATCATCTTCATCCTCTACGGGGAGTTGAGTGGAGCGAAGCGGAACGTTCAACTACATTACTTTATTTATCACTATATCTAGTTTTATTACCATTATTATGTGCTCCACGTTCATACTTTTGTTGATTAACATTTCTAATATATTTAAATGGAGCATTAGGTTCTCGTTCAAGATAAACAAGAAGTTTACTTCTTAATCCTAATTTAAGATTAAAAATATCATCAACAGTTTTACATTCAGAATTAAGTTGTTTAGCATCTTTACCTCTAAGTTCTCTATTAATATAATTAGCATACTTGAATTTAATAGCACTATAACTATGAGTTCCATTATTAATAAGTTGTATTTCATAAAACTCTTTATTAGTTTTATAAACTACATAAGGAATACCATCATACTTAAGTCCACGAATTTTATATATTTCTGCTTCTTCTTTATCATAAGGTTTAAGACCAGCATCAATAATTTCTTGTTTTTTAAGTCTAGTAGCGTTCCAATCAACATAAGTATCTCTAGGTTTATCTCTATATCTCCAGAAATTAATAACTAAATCACCAATTTCATATTTAAAATGATAAGCGTAGCCTTCAAGAACACATTTATGAACACCATAACTATAATACCTATGAATGTACTTTTTATAATCAGAAAGACTTAATTCAGAACGTCTTGTAGCAAGTTTAAGAGCAATAATATAATCGTTTGCTTTTTTAGCTAAGTTACAATAACGCAAAAGTTGGAGAAGAACAATACGTCTTTCTCCAACTGTATAACTAAGTTGATTATTAATTAATTGCTCTAACTTATTAATTAATTCAACATTATCATTAAGAAATTGAAACCCATATTCATTAAGATTAATTTTTAAATCATCTTTAATAACTTGATTTTTACTTTTAATATAAGCACGACAATCAGCTTTCATCTTATTTATAACTTCAAGTTCTTTATTATATTTTGCCATATCGTCATTAGAAGTTTCAATAAACTTTTTATAATAATGACTAATATCTATATCTTTAATCATAATTTATCTAGTTACAAAATTATCAATAGGAGTTTCATTTGTTTGACGAGGAACTTCAATAAGATTACGTTTAAATACAATCTCTTTAAGAGCTCCAATCATATCTTCAGGAATAAGAAATTCATCATCATCGTATTTAGCTTCATCATCAATAGGGTCATAATTTACATCTTTAGCTTTTTCAACAGTTTCGGTAGGAACAAGATAAGGAATTTCAAATGGAGATTCAATAATAATAGAACCTATATTTTGAAACCAATCTTTATTATTACTAAAGAAATAAATGTAACCATTAATATAATCATAAACAGGAAGATTACACATACCTGCAAGATAATGATAAAACTTAGCACTAGCTTCTTTTGCAAATGGTATTTCTATCCCAGTATGTCCGATAGTTCTAATTGATTGGAAAGGTAAGTTATTAATAAGTCTAACTGGCTTTGGAACTTCTTGTTTAGTACGTTTAATTGCAGGAAGCCCAAGAGTTTGACTATTATATAAGTCACCATCAGGAACATTAATAATAGAAACACGAATACGTTGTTGCAAACCTTTATCAACATATTTATGATTTTCATAACTTTTACGAATTAGTTCATTACGACCATGAAGAATAGCATATCGAAGATTACGTCTAAGAGGAATACTATTAGGATTGCCAACAGCATGAGCAAATTCACTAACTAATTGATTAAGACTAGCCATGTTAAGATTGACTTGAGTTTTCTAATTGATGAACTCTTTGTTCAAGTTTATTAATCTTATTAGAATATGTTTCAACTTTAGTTTTAAGTTCATTAACTGTTTCAGCTAATTCGTTATGTTTTTGTGTTATAACTTTAACATCTTGTTCAAGTTCAGTATTATTAGTATAATCTATAATAGAATTAAATAATTTAATTAGAAGTTCTCTATCTTTATTAGATATATCACTATTTAAACAACATATAGTTCTAATAATATCATCTTTAAGTTTATCTTTAGTCATAATATATTATGTTTGAGGTTTGACATTTTCTTTTCTATTTTTAACATAAATACGCCAATCATATTTAGTAATTTTAAAATTAATAGGAAAATGATTAAGTCTATGTATAGAATAAAATAGAGTTTTATCTCTACTATCAGCATAATAAGCTTTACCATTTCTAATAAAATTAATTCTAAAATATTTAGCATAATTAATAATTTGAATTATTCTAACGTATTTACCATAATATTTAGCAATATTAGTTCTTTTACCATTCCAATTAGAATATCTAACACCTGTAAGACTTTGAATTTTATAAAGAAGATTTTTAGCATCAGCGTGTTTAAGCCATCCATAATAAGCACACATTCTAACTTTAAATTCTTTTTTATCAATTTCTCTATTTAAATAACTATTTACTAGTCTTATAATTTTATATTTAATAGATTTTCTAATTAGAGTATGAGTATGATAAAATACATAACCAACAAAATTAATTCCTCTACTATCAACAGGATATATTTGATAATTATCTTTAACTTTCAATCCAATAGTATGAACATATAACTTAATATAAATAAGAACTTTATGAAGAAAATCTTTATCATCACTTAGAATAACTATATCATCAGCATAACGATAATAGAATTTACATTTAAGTTCTTCTTTACATATTGTCTATTTTTATCATGTTTATTAATACCATATTTCTTATTTTTATTCTTTCTTGCATTATCATCAGCAACTTCAATATTTTCAATAGTGCATAGTTTATCATGTAAACCACTATATCTTTTCATATTTATATAATTTATATAAGGGCTTTCGTGAATATCACTACCAACACTTTTAGTTTCTAAATAACGTTATCTTTTACCAAGAGGTAAGGTTATACTTCCCAAAATAATATTTATATTAATCTTATATTCATTAGTTTTAGGAATTATATAAAAGAAGCCGACATTAGCATTAGAATCTGACTGAACTCAATTAGAATTAAAGTTACTAGAGCTAGCTTTAGAACTGTTATTAGCGTTACTGCTAAGCAGAAGCACTGTATCTAAATGTCAATCATTCTAAGAAATATAACCTTAAATATTATTATAATAAACTGTTGCAGGAGTAGTATCTAGAAATACAAAAACAGAAAACAAATTAATTAACCAACTACTCCTAGCAACAGTTCCACGTGGACTTATTTAATTAAGTTTAACTGTGGTAAAAAAGCCGACACCAGCATGAGAATCCGACCGAACCCAAAGAGAATCAAAGTTACCAGAGCCAGCCCCAGAACCGGTATGAGCGCGACCGCCAAGCAGAAGCACACGAACAGCTTTATCTGTATCTTGTCCATTATTATCTCTTATCCAATTATAGTCAGCTTTTTTATTAGTTCCAACTTTATTAGGAACAAAATAAGGACCAAATCTAAAATCAAATTCAGTAATAAAATTATTAGTATTAGCTTGGTCACCTATAAAATAACATTTATCTTGAATATTATCTATTGTAATATCAGAATAATTAACACCTTTTTTGAGAAGATAAACACTATTATAATTTGCATTACGATTTATAATAGCTACATCTCTAATAAATGTCCATATATCACCAAAGAAATTTAGAATACCTCGATAAACAGCAGGATAAGTATTTAAATTACTTCCATCTGTATTATAATTTCCTAGTTCATAATGGTCACCATTTGTACTACCATTACCAATATTATGTTCAGCAGTCCAATAAGTTTGTACAATAGGGTTATTGTCATTAAAAGCTGTCCATCTATCCAAAGCTAAATTTGTAACACCAGCACCAAGTCCTCCTTGTTTAAATCCATCACTAGTTAAATTAGTATTTAATGCAGCTTGATTATCAAAATTAGCATACTCAATATAACAAAGAGCTTGTATAGCACAATATTCAAGATAATCAATCATTGTAATCCAATCGCCACGATTAGCACAAAATTCATTTGCTTCATCATAATTAATTCCAGTTCTAGGTCTACCTTGTAATTTAGTAGCAACAACAGAAGAACTTTTATTTCCTCCTAAATATCTAGTATCATCATGTTTAATACAAGCACTAAATACTTCTTCTTTACCATCTTCTCTAGTTCTAGTCATAGTTTTAGTATGACTTATAATAAAAGGATGAACTCTAGTAAATGTTCCATCAATATTAAAATCACTTATCCAAAGTTGATATTTAGTACCAGTATCTTTAACGCACATATAAAACTCTGGAACTCTTACCCCAACATCGCCATCACTTCCATCAAGAGGAGGAATAAGACCATTTTCAAGAGGTTTAGCCCAACCCGTAGGATTAAGGAAATAACTGATTTTCTTTTCATTATAGACACAACCTTTAAGTCTATTTTGAATAGGAAGTTCTCTATGAAATTTAGCATTACCAATTCTAATTATATCATTATCATCTTTAGTCCATTCAATACCATAAGCAGCATTTTCAAAAGTAGGAATAAATGCAGATGAACCCCAAGTTGGATTACCTTGTTCATTAATAATTAAACTATCTCCTTTAGATGCTCCATCTAAATTAGGTAGATGTTTAAGTCCTTCTGCAAGTTCATTTAGTATATGCTTGTTAAATCTTAACAAGCCATTATACATTTCTACTAAATTAAAATTCATATTAAGCTTGTTCTAGAGCATCAACTCGACCATCAAGAGAATTAATATTATTAGTATTTTGATTAACTTTAGTTACAAGTCCTCGAAGAGCAGTAATTATAGCATCGTTTTTAGTATCATTACTAGCTTTCATAGCATTAATCGCAGCAACTATATCTGTATTTGCTTTATTAATAGTAGAATTAACAGTATCAAGTTTATTACCAATAATAGTTTTCATACTATCAACAGCAGCTTTAATACTATCTAATTTAGCATCAATTTTATCAAAACGATTATTAAGAAGAGTTTGAGTTTCATCTGATTCACTTTTATGTTGATTTTCAAACTCATCAAATTCAGCTTTAACCATTTTATGTAATTCAGTAATCTTTTGACTAATCTCATCAAGATTAACTATAACATTATTTTCTCCAAGCTCATCATGTTCTTTATTACCTGAAATACTAAGTTTAAGATTATTAATAAGTTTATTAATAGCATCTAACTTATAATTAACTCTTTTATCATCTTCCATATCTTTAGAATTTAGTTTGTTACAAATATAAATTATATTATTAATAACAAGTAGTTTAACTATATTATTAACATTTTTTAATTAAGCAGTTTTAGAACTATTAATACCTAGATATTTAGTCCAAGTATAATGTTTACGTTCACTAATATAATTAAGATTATCATCATTAATATGAGCTTCTTCTTCAAAACTTACATCTTTATAAGCATCATGTTGTTTAATATGAAATAGTCTTATAATAAGATATTCAACAACATACCATATATAGAAAAAGATATATAACATCTCTTTCATTTGTTCTGTATGAATAGCTTCATGATTAAGTTCTTTATTACTTAATTCTTCTTTAGTAAATATAATACCAAAAAGATTAATAGCTTTATAACCATTAAAAGGAAAATGTTTAGTCTTAATAACTCTCATAACTTTACTATTTTAAAATTTAATATTGTAAATATTTATGTACGTTCATAGAGCCATTTTTTAGGCTCATAGCAAGACTTTCATTAAATCATGTACAGTTAATCAGCTAGGCTTAAAACTAGCCAAATTCGGCAAGCTATACTCCCCGTAGAGGATGGAGCAGGCTTGAATCAGTTAGTCAAACCTAGCTAATCAATCTCATACAATCTTAACCAATAGTATTATCAATATCTTTATAGCCAACTCCAAGTTTCTTTAGAATAGGACTAACAACCCAACTCCAAAACACAGGAGCAAGTACAGCACTATTAACAAGCATAATAGTATTATCATACCCAGATGCAATATAAATCATAGTCATAATAAAAATACTTATTACTAATACACATCGTTTTTGCCAAGTAGGAACTTTATTATCACCATTAAAGTAATCAATAACTTTAATAATAATATAAGTTAGAACATTAACAATAAACATAAATCCAAAATCAAAATTACTAAGGATTCCATCTACAATTACATCAATAAATTTGTCCATACTAAAATTTAGATAAATAAAAAAGGGAACTATCCGAAGATAATTCCCTTTTACAGTTTTACAATAATGATTAGTGACTTTGAAGAAAAGCAATTTGTTCATCAATGCTATTAGTCATTTTTTCACTAGGATATAGCAAAGGGTCACTATTACCTAGTATGAATTGAGTAACAGGTATCATATCTCTTTCAATTTTATGTTCTTAATCAAACTTAGTAATATTACTGAGCAGGAGTTCCGCTAGCAGGTTGAGTAAAACCACATGGTAAACATCCACAAGCATTACGTCCAACTAGACCAGTAACAGTAGGTTCATTTGGAAGAGTAACTACACCATAGATAACATTACAAGTCTTTCTATCAGTATAGTTGATACCAGCCGTAAACATCTTTTCCATTTCGCATTGGATAAGTTTATCTTGATAAGGACGAATAGCTTTAGTAACAGCTAATTCAGCTTTCAAATCAGATAACTCTTTACGGATATCATCATCAGCATCACGAGTATATTTGTAAAGATTAAAATGGTCAGTGTTATTTTTCTCAATAAGAGCATCAGTACGATTACGCCCGTCAATATAAACACCAAACAATTCACTATTAAGACGTTCTCTATCTTCAAAACGTTGATTCTGTTGAGTCAAAGCCCATTGATAAAGACCACCTTGAAGAGCTAAAGTATCTTCACAAGATTTTTCCCATGCTTGAAAAGCAGTAGGAGCACCGCTTCCACTACCAGCAGTAGCACCAAGTACGTTAATATTAGTAGAACCATCGCCTAACATTCCACCACCAGCGCCACCTAATACACTAGAACGACGATTACCAAACAAAGCTCAAGCACCAAGTGCAGTACCGATAATACCAAGAGTTAAACTCATTATTCATCAACAATATTATAAGTCATTCCAGCAACTGGGGTAATAGTTGCATATTGGGTAGCAGTTCCTGTCCAAATTGGAAGACTAAGTTTATTACTATTCGCACTAGGCATAGTCATATTAACTCCACATCCGTCATTAATAGCTTTTTGAATCTTATCAAGATTAACACTATTAGTAATAGTTTGATTTATTTCTTTTTTAAAGTTATTAAATGTATCATTAGTAACATATCCATTAAGCAAATTATTAATTTCTTGTTTAGTATAACTATCAAATGAAGAAGTATCTCCCATTACTCTCCATTCAGTACCATTCCAATAACAAATCTTTCCATTACGATATTCAATCTGACCTTTAGCCCAATTACTACAAGTTACATTAGGAAGATATTCAGACTCTTCACCAACCATACCTGTAAGTTTACATTTATTTAAATTAATAGTACCATTCTCAATAATACCACCTTCAAATACAAGTTCACAACCAACAGGCATTGTAATAGTTTTACCACTTAAATCAAAAGCATAACGAATAATATAACGAGTATTTTCTTCGTTAACCATATCTTGAGTAAGAACAGCTTTATAATTAAGATAAATATTATTCTTAACTTGAACTAGATTTTCTTCATTAAAATAATATTTAATATTATCTCTACTATTAACATATATAATATTAAGTCTTGGACGTTCATCAGAAAGACAAGTATTATAAATATTATAATCTTCACTATTTCCATAAGCAGGAGTGTTGACCCCCCGTAGAGGATGAACTCTATCAGTAGGCTCTAAAATAGTCCATCTAGTATAATAATTATAAAAACCAACTCCATCATGAATAGTCTTAACTCTAAGAACAAATAATTTATGATATGTATCATAATAAATACCAGCAGTATTACCTAAATCTGTTCTAATAACTTCATATTTATCAGTATTAAGAATTATTTGACCATATTGTTCACAATAAGTATCATCAAGAAAACCATCAAATAAAAGCTGTTCTGCATTACTAGCATCATCCTCCACGGGGAGTAAGACCTTGCGAATTATTTTATATCCTTTACCACTTTTATATTCAGGCTCATAAGGTCTATCTTTAAGACTAAGACGATTAACATTACAACAACCCGGACTTAATCTTATAGTAATATCTTCTTCATCGGGATAATTAATAATATTAACTTTACCATTTCCTGCAATCATTTGTTTAAGAGCTTCATTAAGCATATCCCAATCAATAGTTCCATCAGCAATTGGAATCTTAGCACCATTCTCTTCAAGATACTTCTCACTAAGAATTTTTGTCCAATTATCATCAGAAACCCAACTAGTTTCAACACCAGCTTGAAGATTACTACCTATATAACTTTCAGTTACAGAAAGATTATGTTCAGCATCATAATAACTAATAGTAAGACTATTACGTCTAAAAATAGCAGGAACAGCTTTACGAGTATTAACTCTAGTTCCTTGATATGGAATCCATAAATGATTAAACCTAGAAAGAACAACAGTTAAATCATTGTTTGTATCTTTGTCAAGAATATTTTGAAGATAAGTAATAGGAAATACTTTATCATAACTATTCTGACCTAGTTTTTCATATAGTTGTTTATTGTTCATGATTATGTGATTAATTTAAATAACTTTAATGAGTAAATAAACAATATAGGCATTAGTAATATTGTTATATTAAATAGTATTCTTATCATGGTGCAATTAAAACTCTTACATAAAACACTGTACTATTAGAAGTCATAGTAAATTGACATAATGTAGTAAATAAAGAAGTAGTTGTATTAGCAGTAACACTAATCATATTATTATTATTAAATATAGAAATATTATCCATAGGTATGCTAACATTACTTAAAGTACAAGTATATTTACTACCACCACCATCTTTATTTTCAAACCAAAATTGTAATGTACCACCATTCCTTATAGTAGTATTAGTAGGAATAAATACATAAACACCAATAGGAGTTTTTTTAATATCATTATAACTTGCGTCTCCTTTATATATTGAACCTACATTTTGGTTATCTAAATGAATAGGTAAAGCAACATTTTGACTAGTAAAATAATCATTTTTAATAACAAGTTTACCAAGTACAGGATTTGCTCTTTGCGTTCCTTTTGTAATAACATTATGATTTAGCCAATTCCATTCAATTTTATATTCTCTTGCTGTATTAGAATCATTTGCGGATAGTTTAAATGTTATTATAATCATACTAGCATAATTAAAAGCATTTGCAACAGATACATCACAATTAACTTTATTTGTTACATTTACATAATCTGGATTATAATATGCAATTTCAGTTCCACCAGAACCTGCAACACCATTCCAAGTCCAAGGTTGAGCTGTATATAATCTATAATAAACACTTACAGATATGGTATTAGCATCAGCAACTGTATCAATTTCATTAGTATAAGGATAACCTGTAAAATCTAGTCCGCTTCCATCAGGATTAGTACCATAATATTTAGTATGATATATTTTAGCACCATAAGATTTAGAACCAGCAGATTGTGTAATATTAACAGATTTACTAACTCCACTATAAGTAGCAGTAACAGTTGTACTTCTACTTGTTGTAGCAGTTCTATTACCATAAGTAAGTTTACTACCGCTAGTAATACCGCTTAATGTGCCATCCCCAGATTTACTTAATGTAGGACTACCATTTTCAGTTTCAGTATAAGTAGTGCCCACTCCATTCCAAGTATATTGTCTACTACGAACAGCACTACAAGTAATAGTAGAACTGCCTCCAGCAGCAGCAATATTAGTAGGACTAGCAGAAATATTTACTGACCATGCTCCCCAACTACTATAAACTTCACTACCCGCTCTTTGTTCAATATCACAAAAATTAATAGTACCATTATAATTTGCAGTAACTCTAGTTCTTCTAACACTTGTACTAGTATTATTACTATAACTTAAAGTACTACCACTTAAAGTCCCACCACCACTTCCTGCACTAAGACTTGGAGTAGCATTTTCTGTTTCAGTTCCACCTGAACCTGCAACGCCATTCCAAGTCCAAGTACGAGAACGAGAAGCACCATAATAAATAGTAACAGAACCGCCTGATGCTGCAACAGTATAACTACTAGCATTACAATATACAGACCAACTAGACCAACTTCCATACGATTTACTACCAGCAGATTGATTAATAGTAATATCTTTAGTTGCACTATCAATAGTTGCTCTAAATACAGAACTACGGGAACTAGTAGAAGTATTATTACCATAACTAACAGTAGAACCACTTAAAGAAGCTGCACCATTAACTTTACTTAATGTAGGAGAACCACTAGCATTTTCAGTATAAGTTGTTCCTGTACCATTCCATTGCCAAGTACGACTTCTAGTAGCAGAAGTAGATAATGTAGCATTTCCACCAGCAGCAGCAATAGTTGTTACATTAGCACTTAAACTAATAGACCATGCTCCCCAACTACTATAAGTTTTAGAACCAGCATTTTGAGTTACAGTAGTATCTTTAGTTACAGAATCCATTGTAGCCCTAATAACTGTATTTCTAGCACTTGTAGAAGTATTATTATCATAAGTTACTTTATTACTAGCAAAAGAACCAGCACCACTAATTTTACTAAGAGTAGGAGTTCCAGTTTCTGTTTCAGTTCCACCACTTCCACTAACTCCGTTCCATGTCCAAGTTCTTGTTCTACTTGCAGAAGTAGTTATATTTGAACTACCTCCACTAGCAGCAACATTTCCACTATTAGAAATATTAACTGTCCATGCAGACCAAGCACTATATTGTTTAGCCCCAGCAGATTGATTAATAGTAATATCTTTAGTTGCACTATCAATAGTTGCTCTAAATACAGAACTACGGGAACTAGTAGAAGTATTATTACCATAACTAACAGTAGAACCACTTAAAGAAGCTGCACCATTAACTTTACTTAATGTAGGAGAACCACTAGCATTTTCAGTATAAGTTGTTCCTGTACCATTCCATTGCCAAGTACGACTTCTAGTAGCAGAAGTAGATAATGTAGCATTTCCACCAGCAGCAGCAATAGTTGTTACATTAGCACTTAAACTAATAGACCATGCTCCCCAACTACTATAAGTTTTAGAACCAGCATTTTGAGTTACAGTAGTATCTTTAGTTACAGAATCCATTGTAGCCCTAATAACTGTATTTCTAGCACTTGTAGAAGTATTATTATCATAAGTTACTTTATTACTAGCAAAAGAACCAGCACCACTAATTTTACTAAGAGTAGGAGTTCCAGTTTCTGTTTCAGTTCCACCACTTCCACTAACTCCGTTCCATGTCCAAGTTCTTGTTCTACTTGCAGAAGTAGTTATATTTGAACTACCTCCACTAGCAGCAACATTTCCACTATTAGAAATATTAACTGTCCATGCAGACCAAGCACTATATTGTTTAGCCCCAGCAGATTGATTAATAGTAATATCTTTAGTTGCACTATCAATAGTAGCACGAATAACAGTTGATTTACCACTTGTACTAGTATTATTTCCATAAGTAACTTTAGGACTAGTCCAATTACCTGTACCACTAACTTTACTTAATGTAGGACTTCCATTTCCAGTTTCTGTACCACCAGAACCGGCAACACCATTCCATGTATAACTTCTAGTTCTACTAGCACTAGTTGATATAGTAGCTGTTCCACCTGTTGCACCAATACTAGTTTTATCAGCACTAATATTAACAGTCCAACTAGACCAATTACCATAAACTTTAGCTCCAGCTGATTGTGTTATAGTAATAGATTTAGAAACACTATTGCTAGTAGCAGTAATAGTTATACTACGACTATTTGTTGTAGTATTGTTACTAGCAGTAACAGTTTTACCACTTAAAGTAAATCCACCAGCACTACCACTAAGTGTAGGTGTAGCAGTTTCTGTATCAGTATGTGTAGTACCAACTCCATTCCAAGTCCAAGTACGAGAACGACTAGCATTAGTAGTTATCGTAGATGAACCACCACTTGCAGCTATCGTTTGCGTGCTTGCCGAAATAGAAACAGTCCAAGCAGACCACGCTGAATACACTTTTGAGCCTGCCTGTTGTGTTATCGTAACCGTTTTGGACAATCCTACATAACTAGCTGTAAGTGTCGCTGAACGAGCTGAAACGCTCTCGTTTGATGTAAATTTTATTTGATTTCCACTAAGACTAGCACTACCACTAATACTAAGAGTAGGAGTAGCAGTTTCACTATAAACAGTACCAGTGTTATTCCATTTATAAGTTCTACGAGCAATATTAGCTGTAACTGTTCTAGTGCCGCCTTTAGCTTCAACACTAGTTCCATCAGTTTGTAAATCTAATACCCAATTAGTATAAACTTTAGCTCCAGCAGCTTGATTTAAAGCAGCACTAACTTCTTTAGTTTGTTTATTTTCTAAAGTAAATATAACAGTTAAAGTCCCACTTTTAGTATTAGTAGATTCATTATTAGGTATAGTTAGTATATTATTACTTATACTACCTAAAGTAGTAGAACTAGTAAAGCTAGCAGTAAGATTAACAACAGTTTCAATCCAAGTTCCAGCATAAGTAGAACCCTTGGTTATACTCCCCGTGGAGGATGCATAATCAGTTCTCTTATATCCACTTTTAACAGAACTAGTAGAAAGTTTTAAATCATAACTTCCACCAGTATTAGCTATACTACTATCAGCTACTGTTAATGTACTAGTATCATATATACTAGTTTTACTACCTTTAAACGTAACAGTATAACTATCTTTAGCTTCTGTATCATCAATTAATACAACTAACTTACCATTAGTTATAACTCCTTTTTCTATTCCATCAAATAAAACTTTAACTCCATTAGTAGGAAAAGTAACAGTATAAGAAATAAATCTTTGTTCCCATTCTAATTCTACATTATGAGTTATAGGTAAATAACCACTATTACCACTAATAGTTTGAGATTTATAATGTTCAGCAGTAATATTAGCAGTATAATCAGTCTTAACAGGAATAGTAAATACAAATTTAGTATTATTTTCACTTATAACAGGAGTATAACCATTAATAGTAACAGTTCCGGAAACATTTAATTTAAACGTAATAGTAATTTCAGTATTCTCTGGATAAACAAGTTTAGAACCTTGATATATTTCAAATACATCTATACTACCAAGTTTAATATCATGTATTCCAATATCTCCTTGATATATAGCCATAAATTAAGCATCTGATTTAACTATATAAGTAGTATTGTTATCTTTTTGAGCAATAGCTGCATATTGAGTAGCAGTACCAATCCATATTTTAGGATTAACTATTGGTTCAATAGTAAGATTAGATAATCTATAAAGAGTTTGGTCAACTATTTGAATAGTATTATAAACATAAGAACCATCTTTGGATAAAGCAACATGATGAATTGCATTACTATTACTCCATTGAATAATTATAATGTTATCTGTATATCTAACATTAAATGTACCATATTTACCATTATGAAATACAGAATTAGGTTTACCAATGGCTGTAACAAATCCAGCAAAATTAGTAAAAATAGAATTAATAGCAGCTAATACTTCTTCTTTACTACCACTATTTGTTAATAATATAGTAATACTTCCAATATCATAAGATTTAATAATTGAATTACTATTTATAGCTACAAAAGTATTAATACTTTTAGTTTCTTCACCACCAACTCTAGCTATACCTTTATCCCAACTTAAATCGATTTTATTAATTCCATCGCCATTAGGAGAAAAATAAGTAATCGTAGCACTAATGCTATTATTACCTATATCAATTCTATCAAAATTAATTCTACTATTGTTATTATCAACAGCAATAATACTTCCACCTTTTAACAGTATTTCTTTTACTTCATCAAAAGTTTTATCACAAGTAAAATCTTTTTGCCCATTAATATATATTCCAGTAGGAACAGTAACAACTACACCATAAACAGGAATAAATCCTTCAGGAGTATCTTTTCTTTCATATAATTGTTGATTAATATCTTGCATAACTTTATAAACTTTAAATGGTGGCACTTATTCAGTACCACCATGATTAATATTAAGTTGTTTTCTTTTTAATAACAAGTTCATAACCAGCAGGAATTAAAGCTTTAATAGCATCAGCAATAGCTTTATCAACTTCTGCTTTAGTATAAGTATTTTCTACTGTTGGTACATTATCAAACTTATTATTAATTTCTTCTTTAGTATAAACATTATTACTAAGTTTAGTAATTTGATTAGGTAAAGTTTCATCAAGTTTAACTTTATCAGCAGCAGACATAACTCCAGATTCAGTTTTACTAACAATAGGAAATGTTATACCATCATTAAAAGGTTTACTTTCATAAACATTTGTTGTATTATTAAATTCATAATGATGTGAACCAATTACGATATTTCCATTAGATGACCTAGATAATTTAATTTGTGTACTAGGAATATATTTAGGTAAACTATTAACAATATTAGTAGTTTTCTTACCTTTACCGCCATCATAAGCAGTACCTGTAACTTCACCTAAAGCTAAAGTTTCAGATATAACTGAATATTTAGTTCCAGACCAACGATAAGTCTTACCGCTATAATCAGTACTTTCACTTATATCAACATAAATTTTACCTTTTTCAGGAGTATAATATACAGGAGCATCTTCTATATACTTTTCAGCAAAATGAGTTTTATCAATATAATATCCTTCAAGAACATCATCAACATAACTAGGTAATTGACTTGCTGGGACTTTACCATCTCCATCAAGACTAGCAATACCATTTGCTACACCACGTTTAGCTTCAATAGCTTCATTACAGAATTGAATAATCTTCTCTTTAATAATAGGATAATTATCTATATTACTAAGGATATGTTCAACTGTAGATTCAACTTTATTCTCAATAACAACTTTAAGGTTAGGATGATTATCAATATTATCAAAGATATTTTCTATATTACCTTTAATAACATTAAGTAGTTCAGTAAAATTATTAATATGCTCAAATATATAAGTAACTCTAGCTTCTACTTTAGTTTCAATAAGATTCTTAAGAATAGGAAATCTATCAATATTATTGAAAATATAATCAACTCTACTATTTACAGCATTATTAATACAAGTAACAAGAGCTGGATAATTATTAATATTAGCAAATATATTCTTAACACAATTACAAACTAAATCAGAAAGAATACCAATAAGTTCAGGATAATTATTAATATTATTAAATATATAATCAACTCGTTCATTAATATTATTCTGTATAGCTTCTTGTAATTCTGGATATTGACCAATATTCTTAAATATATCAACTACTTTATTAACAGTATTAGTAATAATAAGATTCTTAATTGCAGGATAATTATCAATATTATTAAATATGTTGTCAATAGTAGTTTCTACATGAGCATTAATAGCATTAGTTATAAACTGATTAAGAGCAGGATAAGAAGAAATATTATTAAAGATAGATTCAGTCCATTGTTTAATATATTGATTAAATATCTCTTTAAGCTCAGGATATTCATTAATATTATTAAATATATCTCTAATAATAATAGGCAAACTTTCAACTGTACTATTCTTAATAATTTCAACTAGTTTAGGATAATTATTAATATTATTAAACACATTAATAACAAAATCATTAATAAAACTAGTAATAATATCAAGAAAGTCTTTATAATCACCTATATTAGTAAATATCTCTTCAAGTGCTTCTGCTAAATCTTTAATAACAGTATCAAAAGACCATCCTTCCCAATTAGCAGAATTAGTCCAAGCAACATCACTAATATCATCACTATTATATCGTTGTGTCCAATTAATATTAGTTGCATCACGATAAGTAATAATATATCCTTTACGACGATAAATTTTATCAAGTTTATTAACGGTATCAGCAAAAGTACCTTCCCAAGTTAAATAAACACTATTACAAGCAGCAAGTATTCTATCAAGTCTAGTACCAGTTAAAGCATCAAATACAGCTTGTATAACAGTTAAAGGATATATATTATATCTAGTATCATTTTCTTCACAATACTTATCTAGTATATGAATTGGCATATTGCCTTCTTTATCACATTGAACTTTACTAGGGTCAAAAGATTGACAATTAGTACCAACAAAAACATTTTCTTCTTCAGCCATAATTACCACGGATTAGAAACACGTTTAATATAATGTAAAGCAATAGTAGGCATAAGTTTATTAATAGCAAGATAATCACCTGTCCATCTAGTACCACTTATTTGACTCCAAGTCATTTCACCATTATTACTAATGTTAGGTCCAGTCATATACCAATTAGTAGAACGATTAATGCCAAGATTATTAAATTGACTTATATCAGTACCATAAGGAAAACCATTTTTAACACCACCATCTAAATCACCTGATATAAATCTCCAGTTACTAGGTGCTATAACTTGATTGCTATTATCACCGGATTTAGTTTTACCAACAGCAACAGCATGTTGATGAAGAGGTAAATCAGTACCACCAATATAAAATGCATATGCACTTACATTACGACCCGGAGAACCAGGATCATATGTATCTTTAATATTTTCAAGAACTGTTTTCCAATCAAGATTTCCTTGTTTAGGATTATTATAAATATTAATACCATTAGGTATATAACCCATAACAAAACGTCCTTGTGCAGCAGTATAAACTTCCCAACCATTAGGAGGAGTTGAAGTATCCCAAAGCATAATAGAACCAATAGGAACAACGGCAGCAATCCAAGCTTGAATTTGACTAGCAGCAACTCCACCACCTTGTCCACTTCCACCACCTTGTCCAAATCCTTCTTTAACTAATTTATTTTTAATATCAGTATAGAGAGAATTAAAATTTACATCAAGTCTACTAGGTTTAGTTTCACTATCTGCAAATTTATTCATAACAAGATACTTACCTGTTCTAGCTTCACCAAGTTGAGTAACAGACATGACATTATGAGTGTCATCTCCACCAGAACCACCACCTCCTTCAAGACCAGCAATAATATCATTAATTTCTTGCTTAGTATAATAATTATTAAGTATAGAATTAATAATATTACGTACTTCTTCTTCGGTTAATCCACCTCCGCCAGAACCTCCACCGGCAGCATTAATAGTAATAGTACCATCATCATTTTCAACAAAAGTAATATTAGTACCCGGTCTAATCTTATTTTTAAACATTGATACATAATTACTTTCAAAATATTGTTTATACTCATTACTGATATTACTACCACTTTGGTTTATTTTATTAAGAATTTCTTCAATCTTATTATTAATATATTGCTCAAGATTATTAATACTACCTTCTATACTACTATTTAAATCTCCAATCTTATTATAAATATCTTCAAATTTAGCATTATATTCAGTAATAAGATTATTAATTCTAGTGTTAATATCAGTTATATCTTGTTGTAATTCAGATATTTGTTGGTCATGAATTTCAAGATGGTCATTAATCTTTTTAAGTTCTGCAAGAAGCCAAGTATAAAACTTTTCCATCTCTTCTCTTAACTTCTCTAAGAAAGCTTCAAATTCAGCACGAGTAAGATATACAGATAAATCAAAACCCATACTTACCCATTTTTCACCATCCCAAAACCAATAAAAATCATTAGTATAAGCTCCACCCCAACCAACAATTTCAACTTGTTTATTATCTTCACCTAAATCAAGAGGATGATAAAGTATTTGACCAACAGCCCAATTTCCATCAAGAGATATAGATTCTTTATCAAACATATCTTCTTGACGATAATTACTAAGAAGTCTACATTGATTTAATTCAACTGCACCATCATACATTCTACCACCTCTCCAAAGAATAATACTATTATCTGGAAGTTCAATAGTTTGTCCAGCTAAACAATAATCATATTGAAGTATATAAATAGTATTAGGCTCGTTAATCATATCTTGAGTAAGAGTATTAACACCACTAATCATATTCTTACGAAGATATTTACGAGCCTTTCCACTATAATCATTAACATTATAGTCTTTATCTGCAAATTTAAGAAGATTATCAACAACTGTTAAATCTTCTTCATCAGCTGCATTAGTAATCTGTGAAGCAGTAAACATTTGTTTAACAGATTCACTAAGCATTTCAGGAGTAATCTGACCTTCAAGTATTTGAACAGCATTATCTTCAAAATACTGTTTAAGTACTTGTGCCATATAATTAACTACAACATTACGACGAAGATAATTATCTTGAATATTAATACCAAATTCATCAGCAACTGCACGTTCTGCAATTGCTCTTGGAAACATACCACTAAATGATTCTACAAATTTAGAACCAATTTCAGAATCAGCTTCAAGATGCCATTTCTTTGCATTAATAACAGGAGTTATTTCATCAAGAATATAACTCTTTTTAGTTTCAATAACATAAACTTCACAACCTACTCCAATCTGTTCCCAAGTAAGAGCATCTCTATCTTCCATTGTAGATACTACAATTCTAGCAGCTTTAAGACCTCTTTGAACAACAGCAATAAGTTCTAGTATTTCTTTCTTGAAAGTTTCATAATCAATAACTAAATCTTCTCGAAGTTTAGCAATAGGCTGCCAATACTCTTCATTAGATAAAGGAATACCAGCAGGAACAGCTTTACGAGATATATAGCTAGCATAGAAACCGTCATGAACTATACATAGTCTTTCATAAGGTCTATCATTCCATTGACCATTACAAGTAAGGCTAACTTTACCAAGTTCTTCTTCTATTGTTTTCATACGTTCTCTAGGTTTACTAAATTCATAGTGTAGACCCCCCGTAGAGGATGGAACACATTCACATTATTCATTATCATAATCAACATTACTAAGACTATAAGTTTCATTATATTCTTTGCCTTCTTCTTTCTTCTCCCAAAGTTTACCAGTTTCAGGGTCAACATAAAATTTAGGAGCATCTCCACAACTAACTATTGCATGAATTTTACCTTCTTCATCAACAGGAAGAGTAATAGAACCACTATACTGAACTTGTTCACTACCTTCATAAATAATATTAAGTTGACCTTTAATATATTTAAGAAGAGTTTCAGCAAGTTTATCTTGACCAAGTTGATATGCTGCCATAGCAGATTGAAACATATTCCAACAAGTAACAATATTTTTATTATTACCTTTACAAGTAGCAGAACAATCATTAAGCATATCAAGTCCATATTGTGCCATAAGAACTAATAGTTTATGATAAACACAAACATATTTGCTAGGAACAGTCATATAAACATATTGAGGATTAATCTCAACTTGTTCAGTTCCATCAGCTTTTACATAGACACCATTAACATAATTATCATCTATTTGTTCACTCATTCTATCATCAAGTTATTGTATGAATTAATAATTGATTTTTGTTGCTCATCAGAAAGCAATTCTAAGGCTTCTAGTGCTTGAATCAAAATTTGTCCTTGTGTTAGTTTGCACCAATTTTTTTCGTTCAATGGGAAGCCTAATTCTGCTATTCTCACCTGTTTTTCAGCCATGCTTGCAATACGCAATTGCATCTCTTTCGATAGCTGTTTTGGATTATTAATATAACCTCTTATCATAATACCATCTTATTTAAATGCCTTATTAATAATATAAGCAGTATAATCATTAACTCTAATATCAATACGTTTATTAAACGCAAGAATACGTTTATTAGAATCAAGATTTTTATTATAGACAATATTTATAATATCACCATAAATATCTTCTTTCCATTCTTCTTTCATATAATGACTAAGATAATCTTCATCACCACGATACATATTAAGTTTAGAATAAGCATCATAATAAACACTATTAACTAAATGTCTAGCGTTATATTCTATTTGGTCACGATTATTATCAATACTATTAGTAATAATAGTTGAAGCAACAAACTTTGCACATTCCGAAGCTGCATTAACCATAGTAATAGAAATAACAGCTTTAGATTTTTCTCTATCTTTTTCAATAATATCTTTAGTAACTATATTAAGAAGTTTGGCAATATCATCTAAAGGATTTCTTTTGTTATTATCAATTATCTTATTAATTATAAGATAAATAACAATAACAATACCGGGAATAAGACCTTGTTCAAAGGCATTTTGAATTAATTCCATTTTTATAGATACAAGAATAGGGACTATCAGTATCAACACTAATGCTAATACCAATAGCCCCTATTCGATTAATATTACCTAATATTTACCTAATCGAGTCGGGTAATAGGTTATGCTTTTTCTTCAGTAGCAATAGCTTTAAGGATAGTTTCAACAGTTGCAATAGCAGCAGCTCCAGTAGGGAACGCTATTTGTACAATCTGATGAACAACTTCATCTCTAGTTTTCATTTCACGTGGAACAGCAAAACGAAGAGTAAAGATAGTATATCCAGCATCTGCACTATCAGGTTGTTTCAAAGGATTAATAGGATATACAGGATACAGTTCAGTATAAGTATCACGGTAAGTATATTCAATACCTGCATCAGCAGCAGCCTTATTAGCTAAATCAGTAATATAAGCAGCGTCACCATAAGCAGGGAAACCGTGAGCTGTAACTGTAACTGCAATACCAACTAATTCATCAGCACCAAGAATTTCATAATCAATACCTTTAGACTCAGCAGTTAAAGTAATTTTAGCATCAGTAACAGTTGCTTTAATACCATGTCCAACAGTATTATTATTAATTTGGTTAGCTAATTTCTTTGCTACATCATTAGCAGTAGGATTAAGACCAGTATGAATGGTAGCAGTCCAACGATTACGTTCATTGAACTTTAATCCTTTCTTCACAATCATAATAGAATAATCAGAATAAGCATTTACATCTCCGATAGTAAGATTAGCAGAAAAAGTAGTAGCAGCTCGATAAGCACCTTTAACAAAAGTAAGATGTTTCTTATAAGCTGGAAGAACTACTGGACCATTTGCTTCACGACCAAGATTAATGTAAAACTTATCGGTAATCTTAGTACCGTCAGCGTCAATCGTTTCCTTGCCATTAGCAAGATAAGTAAAAGCAACCGCTCCATCAGCAAGAGGTAAGCTCGCTCCATAAGCGACATTGCCCGCTAACAAAAACTGTCTCATTTTTAATTTAATTTAGAGTTTAACTTTGTTTATCAGCTCCATTAGAAGTAGCACCAATACTAGCAAGATAAATCTGCACTGCACGCATAACTATTTCCATATGTAAATAAGGAGGTAAATCACAATTAACCCAATCTTCTTCTCTATCTTCATCAAATTTAACTTTAGCAGGTTCTTTGATATAAAGATATTTAACTAATTGAGGTTTAACTGTATTATTACGTCCAGTATATATATCAACATTAATACCAGATTCATCTCCAAATATAGTAACTATCGGAGCATCTTTCGCAGCACGATTACAGAAATCTCTTAGCGTTTGACCTAAATCTTCAGCTTCAATAATTCTACAATCATAAATTGTCTTGCCATTATAACTAACTTGAAAGCCTGTATATAGCATTATTCCGTCGCTATCAATGTTAATTTTATAAGGGTCAACTTCTGTTCCACCACCTGTAATATCTCCGCCGTTAACAGTACCCGCTGTGTATAAAGTTCTAAGAGCATTAACAGGACTAATAGAAGCATTTTGTCGAGCAACCTTATCATTATAAGGAACAGGTCCGACGTTTTCTACTATTACATTTCTAGCTTTTTCAATTATAGCAGCATTAAGACAAATATCTATATCTTCCATGAGAATAGCACGAACGGTCTGCATACCCATCTGTTGTGCCAGTTCTCTGAACGTCACGTGCATCTCCCCAATGTTCATAATCAAATGTTTTTAAGTTTATTTTTATAAGCACTAACAAGAGCACTATTAGTAGGATTCTTAAACCATGTAACAGCTTCCTTAACATTAGCACCAATGAACTCACCATCAGGAGTAGTAATATTTTGATTATGAATTGCTCTGATAAATTCTCCACGAGAAATAAGAACCTCAATTAAAGATTTAATAGTAATATCTTTATCATTGCAAAGTTTATTAAACTTAGCAGGTTCATTTGTACTAAATTTATCAAGATGAGTTTGTTTATCGACAGTATCCATAGCCATACCGTTAGGAATATTAATATTATTGGCAACACAGTATTGAATAAATACAGCATCAAACAAATCACTATTCGTGAGAAGTTTAACATAATTGCCTTTAGCCGAATTAATTTCCTGACGATGTTTAGCAAGACGCTCAGCTTCTCTTTGGTCATCTTTAAAATAAAATCTAATAGATGGGTCAGAATTAATAAGAGCAATATCTTTAGCTACATCTTTATATAATAAACAATGACGATAAATTAGATAATCATCAAGAACAATAGGATAACCATATTTATACTTTTCACTTTCAAGAAGATTTAACTTAGTAATCTTAGCTTCAAGAGCTTCTCTAAGTTCTTTAACTCCTTTACGGTCACTATTCATATAAGCAGTTTCAATAGCTTCTTCTTCGGCTCTAAAACGAAGATAATCTCGTTTACGATTCCAAAAGAAAGAAATATCAAAAGTCTTACCTAGTTCATCAACTGAAACACTAATATTATTAAGATAAGCCTTAACCCGTGAAATAAAGTTTTCATTATTAGGAGCAAGACCAATTAAAGCAGGAAAATAAGATTCAATCTCACCTTTATTAGAAGAAAGAGTACGAGAACTACGAACACAACTACCAATCTTATCCATTCGTTTAGGTAATGTTTTATCATTAACTCTACGATATAATGAATAATTAGTAACTAAATTAATAGTAATAGTTCGTTTTTCAGTATAAGGTTCATCAAGACTTTCATCTCTAAATCCTACTGTATTAGCAGGCTGTTTATCTACTCCATCCTCTACGGGGGGTATAACCTGTTTATCTGTATTTACATTAGAAGCAGCAGGAGTATTTTCTCCTGCTTTATTAGCTTCATTTACTTTGTTAAAATCCATATCTTAAATAGCTTCTTTTAAATGATTATAATACACATTTCAATAAGAACATCTTAGTAGTGTTATCTACCTGCAAACCAATAGAGCCTTTAACTTCATAACGAGCCATATCAATTTCAGTAGCTGCATGATTAGTATTAGGCAATCCCCAGCAAGTAGGAATATCAGTCATACCTTCAATAACTTTAGCTTTATAAGCCTGTCCTTTTTGACGTACTATACGAACATTCTGATTACCTTTATAATTACTCATATCAATCAAAGCAGCTTGATGAGAAGTAATAGGCAAACCGGTAGTAGGATGAATCATACCATTTTGCTTAGCAGCTTCAGCATCAGTACCCTTATCGAAATAAGCATTATGAATAACAGTAATAATATATCCATCTGGAGTTTTATACTTATTAAAGTAACGTCCATAAGAAAGACCATCACCATTATCTTGAATCATCTTTTCACCAAGAGGAGTAATAAATCCGTTTTCTTTAGCATCAGTTCTGATAGCCATTTCAAAGTCACGAATAAATCCTTTACCGCCCATAAGAGCTACATTCTTATCGCCATCTTGAGTATCACGGTCAAGAACATCACCAATTGTACGTTCAAGTTTGTTAAGAGTCAGAAGTTCACCATAAGTATCGTAGTTAGATTCACGACAAATTTCTAACATACCAGCAGTATGAGGAATAGGTTTACCATTATCATGGTCTTTTAAAGGAATAGTACCATCAGGTAAACGGTTATATTCAGACTTCCACAAACGTTCTTCATTCATCACCCTCATGTGCAAGTTGAACTGTCGCATCTCTTCGTTAATCCAAAGATTAGAAGTACCACCATTATCATTTTGGAATTGATATTGAGTAACAACATTAGCAAGATTACCAGCTATTTCTTTAGAATAACGATAAAACTCAAGTTGAGAAGTCATTCCAGCAGGCCCCATAGTATTGCTTCTGTTACCTTTAGAATAAGATTCAGAAACAGTAGGAGCACTCATTGCCCAATACATACCTTTAGCTAACCATTGAGGGTCAACATAAGCATCAGGATTAGGAGAAGTAAGTTTCAGAAGATAAGCATAACCATAAGCAGATTCACCTAAGTCTTTCTGAATACGAACTTGAGTAACACCATCAGGAGCAGTAAGACCATGTTGTTCAATAAACCAATGAGTAGAGAAGTGAACTTCAAATTCACTACCATTTTGACCAGGTTTAGTAACAGCAGTATTAAAGTAAGTTACAAAGTCTGTAAACTTCATACGACCCATAGTTTTCCAAGTCCATTGTACAGTAGCAACATTTTTAATACCACGACTACCTTGACCTTCAGTAATAAAACTTAAAGGAAAACGGTCATCATCCATACCATAATTATAAGTCAGAAAACTATTAATTTCTTCTGGCTTTTGAAGCTGAAGATAAGCAATGGATTCTTCATTAGAATAACCTCTATCTTCATAACGAGTTTGTCCAATAACACGTAATGTTTTCATCTACAAATTTACTATTATGTTAATAACCAAAATGCTCATCTATTAGAGCATTTTTTTTACTATCAGGTTTAGTTATTTTAATAGCTCCTTTTGTAGATTTACGTTGACTAGCAGTAAGTTTCAACTTTTTAGCTTCTTTATCAGAAACAGCCATTTCTATCAAACTATCATAACCTTTACCTGTATATTTAAGCCAAGCTTTAAGCAGTTCTTCATCGCGTCTTTCAGCAGGAGATAACTTCATTAAATCATTTTCATAACGAGAAAGTCCTTTATCATCAACTTGATAAACATAATTGAAGAAATCTTCTGGAGTAGTAGAAATTTGTTTTCCATTACGTTCAATAATAACAGTTTCAGGAATACGATAACCAGCAATTTGTCGTTTATCAATACATTCTTTAACTCCATTCCAAAATTCCACAAGTTGTTTCTCTTCTTCTGCTTTAACTCGCATAGCTTCTTTAGCATTAGCTTCACGCATTTCGTTATCAGCTTTCTGAAGAGCTTCAAGTTCTTCTTTAGCAACATTGAAAAGTTCATTGCTATCTTTAAGATATTGAATATACTTATCAACATTACCACGACGATTAAATTCCTTAAACGCCTCACGAACAATAGCTTCTTGTTGACTTACATTATTTTCATCTACTTCAATACCGCTTCTATCTCGAAGTTCACCAAAGCCTTCAAATGAATTACCATTTGCAACATAATAATTAAGAAAATCACCAACGATAGGATAATCTTCAAATAATTTATTAACACCAGCTTGAGCAAATTCGTCACGTTTTAAATCAATAACGGATTGAATATAACTTGCAACTCCTTGAGGAGTATTATCAAAAGCAACTGGTTTACCATCTTCTGAAGTAACAGAAACACCTACAAGTTCTTGAATTGATTTAACATCAATAGTATTTTCTTCTTTAGTATCTTCTACTTCAAATTCTTTAAGATAAGCAGCAACTTCGTTTTTAGCTTTAAAGATATTACCTTTATCGTCAATAAGATTACCGTCTTTATCAACAGTATATTTATTATCTCCATCTTCGATAATAGTACCTTCTTCTAAGCCATGCTCAGCATCAGCGTCATTCGCTTTGTCATTAGGCTTACCCCCCGTGGAGGATGAAGATTGGTTATCTTTATTAGCATTAGAATCGCTATTCCCATCTCCATTACCATTATTAGTAATATCATCAATAGGATTACCATCAGCATCTAACTTCCCTGTTTTACCTGTATCAAGGTCTGTAATGTCGTCAGTAGGTTTTCCATCACCATTAGATGTTTCACCATTAAAACCAAAACTATCAAAATTAGGCATAACTCTTTGTTTTTAATTAATTACTATATCACAAATATAAACTATAATAATAATACGAGTTTTACTTGTATCGTTAAAATATGTTCACCTTTAAGCCGATTTGCCGACTAACATACTATTGTTAACTAGGATATTTATTACTGATAACCTATCCTGTCGCTTTCAGAGAAGCCGTGTATGAATCAAATTTTATCATAATGATTAATCTATCACGAAATGAATAAAGTGCTTAAAATGAGCTTAAAATGGCTCATGTGATGTAAATAAAAATGAAAATGGGCTGAACCTACTTTCACAAGCAAGTCCAGCCCTATTATGAACAAAATTTAGAAGTACAGCCGATTATTTACTTTTACTATCATAACGATTTTTATTCGTTTTTGCAATCTTGACTTTATCATCACTTTCTTTAAGTTTAACAGCTAATTCTTTTTCTTTAAGTTGTGCTTCAACAGAAGTCTTTTGAGCATCTAAACTAAGTTTACTACGTTCAAGATTAAGTCTAGCATTTTCCATACGTTCTTCAGCTTGGCTCTTTTCAGCATCACTAAGACCATTATCAAAACTCATAATATTAGCATTTGCTTTCATAGCTTCAATCTGACCATCAAGATATTTTTCAACTCTAATTGTTTCTCTATCTTGTTCTGCTTTTCTATCAATCTTAGCAAGTTCAAATTCTTGACGAAGTTGTTCTGTTTGTTGAGAAACACGTTCAACATCAAGTTCATGCTCACGTTGAATATTTTGATACTTATCAATAAGTTTACTAATTTGAGCAACATTATCTCCACGTATAGCAGCATTAGCCATATCCATATTACCATT